>UMBG01003683.1_pt1 | contig 12182 bp, 7 predicted proteins | sample 1963931 | NCBI WGS metagenome assembly UMBG01 (sample SAMEA4835938, study PRJEB28245) | human gut metagenome | biome: gut microbiome; material: fecal sample | place: Denmark | collected 2008 | reverse complement strand
CTAGCATATACACATTTGTATATGTTTTTAGTAGCAGAGATGATACATGGGATATTATTACTGGGATCCGACATATATACTCGTTGTGATAGGTGCAGTGATATGTATGATTGCATCGGCAAGAGTTAAAGGTACATTTAATAAATACTCACAGCTAAGAAGCATGTCAGGCATGAATGGTGCGCAGGTGGCTCAGAGAGTGCTTCAGGCGGCAGGCATATATGATGTGCAGGTGCGTCATGTGTCAGGTAGTCTGACGGACCACTACGATCCGCGCACCAAAACAGTGAATTTATCTGATCCTGTGTACAATGCCACATCGGTTGCAGCGCTTGGCGTAGCTGCCCATGAGTGTGGACACGCTATACAGCATGCGAAAAGCTATGCACCTCTTTCAATCAGAAGTGCACTTGTACCTATAGCCAATTTTGGCTCCATGCTTGCATGGCCTGTTATACTTATCGGCCTGTTCTTTAATACACGCTCATCAGGGCTTATTATTGATATAGGCATATTGTTGTTTTCGGCAGCAGTGCTTTTCCAGCTTGTGACTCTTCCTGTAGAGTTTGATGCTTCAAGACGTGCACTTGTCATGCTTCGTACACAGGGCATACTTGCAGATGATGAGCTTAGGTACACGAGAAGGGTGCTCAAATCAGCGGCACTTACCTATGTGGCCAGTGCGGCAGCTGCTATTTTACAGCTTCTTCGTATCATACTTATCACAAACGGACGTAGGCGTGACGACTGATACTGTTGTAGCTGCTGCTTGTCTGTGAATTTACAGGGTGGCAGTTCAATTGGATATATTAGTTAGAAAATTAAATGTAGATTAAACTATATGACATCGAATAAGAATATAAATAATCATAGAAAAAATAATCATAATAATAAAAATAGTCAAACAAATAATATACCGGCACACTCTGTAGATACGCGTGAGCTTGCCCTTGAGATGCTTATTGAGATTAATGAGCGTGGAGCATTTTCACATATCGTGCTTCGCAGTGTGCTTGACAAGTATCAGTATCTGTCAAAGCAGGACAGAGCCTTTATGACGAGGCTTGTTGACGGTACTATCGAGTATATGCTGCAGCTTGACTACATCATAGACTCTTTTTCAAAGACAAAGGTAAGGAAGATGAAGCCCTTCATCAGAAACCTTCTTCGCATGAGCGTTTACCAGATAAAGTACATGGACGCGGTGCCGGATTCAGCTGTATGCAATGAGGCGGTGAAGCTTGCAAAGAGGCATAAGTTTGCACAGCTTTCGGGCTTTGTAAACGGTGTACTCAGAAATATTGCAAGAAATATAGATTCAGTACAGTTTGATACTTTAAGCATCCGATACTCCATGCCACAGTGGATAGTGGACAGATTTGTATCAGCATACGGAGAGAAGAAGGCAGAGGAGATTTTCAAGGCCTTTCACAGTAAGAGCACAATAAGCATCAGGACAAACCTGACCAGGTGTACTCCGGATGAGCTTCGCGCGATGCTTGAGGCGGAGGGTGTGACGGTCACAGCGGTTGATGAACTTAACTATGCATTTGTTATATCTGGATTTGATTATTTAAATGGCTTACAGAGCTTTAGAGATGGGCTTTTCTATGTGCAGGATATAAGCTCGATGCTTGTCGCACAGACGGCTGCTCCAAAGAAGGGCGACTACGTGATAGATGTATGCGCAGCACCGGGCGGCAAGAGCACCCATATAGCTGAGCTTTTGCAGGGAAGCGGCCATGTGCTCGCGCGTGACCTGACCGATAACAAGGTCGATATGATTGAGGAAAATATAGACAGGCATGGCCTTAACAATATGTCGGCAGAGGTGTGGGATGCCACAGTATTTGATGCTGATTCGGCGGGAAAGGCAGATATACTCATTTGTGATCTGCCGTGCTCAGGGCTTGGAGTGCTCGGAAGAAAGAAGGACATCCGCTACAAGATGACACCTGAGTCTGTAGATGAGCTTGCCGCTCTTCAAAGACAGATACTTGATACCGTGCATACATACGTGAAGCCAAACGGAGTGCTCGTTTACAGTACATGTACGATAGATGAGGCTGAGAATGAGGACAATGTGAGGTGGTTTATTGAAAAGCATCCGGAGTTTGAGTTGGATAAGAACTTTGCTGAGGGCACCGGAATGAAACAGATACTGCCCGGTGAGCATGGAAGTGACGGATTCTTTATTGCAAGATTCATAAAAAGTAAATTATGATATTAAAATAAATCATGAATTAATAAATATAAATTGGTTTAAAAACAATAGTTAAATGCAGATTTAATAAAAATAATATGGAACAGATAAAAGAACAACTAACTGACATCAAATCAATGAATATGGACGAGCTCACAGAGTTTATCATATCGCTCGGAGAAAAGAAATTCCGTGCGAAGCAGATATATGAGTGGATTCATGTGAAGCATGTGGACAGCTTTGATGAGATGACCAATATTTCAAAAAAGTTCATACAGGTATTAAAGGACAATGCAATACTCATCTCGCTAAAAAAAGAGGAGGTGCAGGTGTCAAAGCTCGATGGCACGAGAAAATATCTCTTTGCACTCGACGATGGCAATGTCATAGAGAGTGTGCTTATGAAGTACAAGCATGGAAACTCTGTATGCATATCTTCGCAGGTTGGCTGCAGGATGGGGTGCAGATTCTGTGCATCCACTCTTGACGGTCTCGTCAGGGGGCTTAGGCCGTCTGAGATGATTGACCAGATTTATCAGATAGGCAAGGACATAGGAGAGCGCATCTCAAATGTAGTTGTCATGGGCACAGGTGAGCCGCTTGACAATTACGACAATCTGCTGCGCTTTATAGAGCTTCTTACTGATGAAAACGGTATCAATATCAGCCAGCGCAATCTGACAGTTTCCACATGTGGTCTCGTACCGCGCATGAGACAGCTTGCAGATGAAAAGCTTTCTATCACGCTGGCGCTTTCACTGCATGCCTCCAACCAGGAAAAGAGAAAAGCTCTCATGCCGGTTGCAAACAGCTATGATATACATGATGTGGTCGATGCATGCAAATATTATTTTGCACAGACCGGCCGCAGAGTCACCTTTGAGTATAGCCTGGTAGGCGGAGTGAACGATACAGCCGAGGATGCAGCAGAGCTTTCGGCACTCGTGCATGGCATGAACTGCCATATAAATCTGATTCCGGTAAACCCGATAAAGGAGCGCGACTACGTGCAGTCCAACAAGGGTGTTATAGAGGCTTTTAAAAATAGGCTTGAAAAAAACGGAATTAATGTTACTATTAGAAGGGAAATGGGCAGAGATATAGACGGTGCCTGTGGACAGCTTCGCAAGAAGCATATAGATAAAGAGAGAGGAATAAACTAGATGAAGACGTTTTCCATTACGGATGCAGGTGCTATTCGTGAGATGAATCAGGATTTTTATTTCTCGTCTGACACTGCAGTAGGAAATCTTCCGAATCTTTTCATCGTAGCAGATGGAATGGGAGGACACAAAGCCGGTGACTATGCTTCCAGATACACTATAGAGCGTGTGGTTGCATCGGTATCGAGAAATGCCGGGGATGAACCGGTATCCATCATCAAAGAGGCTATCAACAAGGCAAATGAGCTTTTGGTGGCTGAGTCTCGTGAGGATGAAGCTAAGCGTGGAATGGGTACCACCTTAGTCGTAGGAACTATTATAGGAAACAAGCTTTTTGTGGCCAATATAGGTGACAGCAGGCTTTATATTGTAGGTGGCACAGAGCAGATCAGACAAATTACCAGGGATCATTCACTGGTTGATGAGATGGTCAGGATGGGTGAGATAAATGCCGACGAGGCGAGAGTTCATCCGGACAAGAATATCATCACGAGAGCTGTCGGGGCAGCAGATCATGTGGAGGCAGATTTTTTTGAGGTCGAGCTATGTGAGGATGACAGGATTCTTCTGTGTACAGACGGACTTACCAATATGGTGAGAGATGAAGAAATATGCGATACTATTAGGCAAAATGATAATATCGAGACAGCAGCGTCACAGCTTGTCGCCATGGCCAATGCAAACGGTGGCCGCGATAATATCACTGTAATGATTATTAAACCATTTTAAGACGAGGTAATAACAGATGTTAGAGATAGGAAGTTTTTTATCGGATCGATATGAGATCCTAAGCAAGGTTGGCGCAGGCGGCATGTCTGATGTATACAAGGCAAAAGACCATATACTGAGCCGTTTTGTAGCTATAAAGGTTTTAAAGCAGGAGTTTTCGGAGGATAGTTCATTTGTGACCAAGTTCCGTGCTGAGGCACAGTCAGCAGCAGGACTTGAGCATCCGAATATCGTAAATATCTATGATGTAGGCAGCGAGAATGGTCTGTACTACATTGTCATGGAGTATGTCGAGGGTATCACACTTAAGACTTATATCGAGAAAAAGGGCCAGCTGTCATTCAAGGAGTCTGCAAGTATTGCAATCCAGGTGGCAAGGGGCATAGAGGCCGCTCACAATAAAAATATCATTCACCGTGATATCAAGCCGCAGAATATCATTATTTCTACAGATGGCAAGGTAAAGGTGACAGACTTTGGAATTGCAAAGGCTACATCTTCAAATACAATAAGCTCAGATGTGATGGGCTCAGTACACTATGCATCTCCGGAGCAGGCAAGAAACGGCTTCGTCGATGGCAGAAGTGATATTTACTCACTGGGAATCGTAATGTTTGAGATGGTTACAGGCCGTGTGCCGTTTGACGGTGATACCACAGTGGCAGTTGCACTGCAGCACCTACAGGAGGAGATTGCAAGGCCAAGCATCTACGCACCGGATCTGCCAATCAGCTTTGAGAAAATCATCTTAAAGTGTACACAAAAGACACCGGACCGCAGATACCAGACTATTGAGGAGCTTCTCACAGACATAAGGCGCTCTCTTGCGCATCCTGATGAGGATTTCGTTACAATAGCACCACTCGTTGACGGTGGCAAGACCAAGGTTATAAGCCCGGAGGAGCTTGACAAGATAAAAGAAGGCAGAGGTGTTGCAGAGGACTTAAACGATGATGATACCGATGCAGATAATGGTGATGAGTATGCTGACGATGAAGACGATGATGATGAATATGATGAGTCACTCTTAGACGACGATGATGACGAAGAAGACGAAGACGATGATGATGACGGCAAGCTTTTAAATCCAAAGATGGATAAAGCAATCACAATCATGGGTATAGTAACAGCCGTAATCATTGTAATAGTTATCATATATCTTGCACTTTCAGTGGCAGGAGTGTTTAAGTTTGGCGGCAAAAAGAACTCAGAGTCACAGCAGACAGAGTCACAGACACAGACCGAGTCTGAATCAGAGTCAGAGACACAGACTGAGACAGAGGGCCAGATGATTGACATCAGAGGCATGTCAGTGGAGGATGCTCAGAAGGCAGTAGACCGCTTAAAGCTTGACCTCACAGTATTTGCATTTGAGACAAAGCAGTCAGATGAAAAGGACGGCACAATCCTTGAGCAGGATGTCAAGGCAGGAGATACAGTAAAGCGTGGTTCACAGATTAATGTAGTTATCGCAGGAAAAGGTGATAATACATCAGAGATGGTCAAGATACCAAGTGTAATCGGAAAGACCAAGAGCTCGGCAAAGAGCACACTCGAGTCAGCAGGCTTTAGTGTCACCTTCGAGTATGGAGATTACAATGACAGTGTAGCAGCAGATGTAGTAACAGCACAGTCACCATCAGCAAAGAAACAGGCCGCAAAGGGCAGCACAGTAACAGTCACCCTCTCACCGGGCCAGAAGCCAATCACCGTGCCAAACGTAGTAGGTGCCTCACAGTCACATGCAGAAAGCGCCCTCGCAGGAGCAGGGCTCAAGTACACCTATGCCGACTCCCAGTACAGCGACACAGTACCCGCCGGCAGCGTAATCAGCCAGACCAAATCCGGTGAAACCGTAGCCGCCGGCACCACAATCACACTGACACTCAGTAAGGGTAAGCAGCAGGTTTCAAAGAAGGTTTCAACGACATTGTCATTGGATATACCAGAGGGTGCAAAAGCAGAAAATATATCAGGAACATATAGTCTGCATGATGATGAGAAAGAATATGCTTCTGGTAATGTAACGGGTGCTTCGGTTACAGTATCTGGAACAATTGATGGTTCATCAGCAATTGCAACAGTAAAATGGACATATGATTTAGTTACGACAAATGAAGATGGAACTGAAAATAGAGAATCGGGAAAGACTGCAACTAAGGAAGTTACTGTTAGATAACTATTTGTATGATATTGATTGTTAATATTATAAAAAATGAGCATGAGGAAAACGAGCCGTAGCGCAGCTACGTCAAGTTTTCCGTATCGCCATCATATTTGTAAATACACACAATACACATATAGCACACAAAACAGCAACACAATACATGTCTTTATTGTAGCCACCGGATAGCACCCACGAAGTGGTGCAATCCGCACCCCACTACCACACCAACCCGCGGACGAAAACCTGAACTCGCGGAGAGGAACTAAGGAAGCGGGGCAGGCATGTGTTCCGAGAAAAAAATATGAATTGCCCCGGGGTGCCATAAACCTACCGAGGAAAGAACATGGCAGAGCAAGCCATAGCCTGTCCGTAGGAGAGCCCGGGGCTGGCTTCATATTTTTTTAGAGGAATATATGCCTGCCCCCGCCACTCACACAACCTCAAAGCGCGGCATGCACCCCGCCGAAAGCGTGACTCCTGCAAATACAAAAGCACACAAGGAAAACCATGACAGGAAAAATTATTAAAGGAATTGCCGGCTTCTACTACGTCTACGTAGAAGAAACCAAAGAAGCAAAAGAAACTGCCACAGGCGGCACTCTCTACGAGTGCAAAGCAAAAGGCACCTTCAGAAAACAAAAGATAAAGCCGCTGGTAGGCGATATCGTCGACATAGCAGTCCTCGATGATGAAAAGCACATAGGCAATGTCGAGCGTATACTGCCACGGAAAAACGAACTTATCAGGCCGGCTGTGTCCAATATAGACATGGCCCTGGTTATTTTTGCATCCGCAAAGCCGGATCCCAATTTCAACCTGCTTGATAGGTTTTTGTGTATGATGGAGTACCAGCATGTCCCGGTTACCATATGCTTCAACAAAAAGGACTTAATCACACCTAAAGAGCAGCAGGAGCTTAAAAGCATATACGAGCCGGCAGGCTATAGAGTGCTTTTTACCAGCACGAAAACAGGTGAGGGCATAGATGAGATAAAGCACATTTTAGAGGGAAGGACAACCACGGTTGCAGGCCCATCAGGTGTGGGCAAGTCATCTATCATCAACTGTCTGCAGGATGATGTGCAGATGGAGACCGGGCACATAAGTGAGAAAATAGAGCGCGGAAAGCACACGACCAGACATTCTGAGATTATCCCAATAAAGGATGGCACATATATCATGGATACACCGGGCTTTAGCTCGATGGATGTGCCGGGCTTTGAAAAGGAGGATTTGTGGACCTGTTATCCGGAGTTTGTAGAATATGAGCCGTATTGCAGGTTTCAGGGCTGCAGTCATATAAATGAGCCGGACTGTGGCGTGAAGGAAGCTCTTTCAGATGGGAAAATATCGCAGGTGCGGTATGATAATTATAAGCTTTTATATGAGGAGCTTAAAAACAGGCAAAAGTATTAATTTAAAGCATAATCAAACGGAGGAAAACATGAACTGTTTATCACCATCAATTTTATCAGCGGATTATTCAATACTCGGAGAGCAGCTTAAGCAGCTTGATGAGGCCGGAGCACAGTATGTGCATATAGATGTTATGGACGGCAGCTTCGTTCCAAGCATATCAATAGGACTGCCAGTCATAAAGACAATCAGAAAGTGCACAGAGCGTATGTTTGATGTGCATCTGATGATAGATGAGCCGGTCAGATATATAGATGATTTTGCGACAGCAGGAGCAGATATCATCACAGTCCATGCGGAGGCATGTAAGCATCTTGACAGGACTATCGAGGCAATAAAGGAAAAGGGTATACTGGCAGGTGTAGCATTAAATCCGGCTACTCCGCTCTCAGCCATAGAGTATGTGCTTCCAAAGGTGGACATGGTGCTTATCATGACTGTAAATCCGGGCTTTGGAGGACAAAAGCTTATTCCGTACACTGTAGACAAGGTACGCGACTTAAAGGCACTTCTTGAGAAAACCGCAAATAAGGCTGATATCGAGGTGGACGGTGGTGTTAATCTAGAGAACGTGGAGACACTGCTTGCAGCAGGAGCCAATATCATTGTTGCGGGAAGTGCGGTGTTTAGCGGAGATATAGAAGAAAATGTAAAGGGTTTTCTGAATATCATGATGTAACAGATGCAGGTTAAAACAAAAATGCTTCCGGGCCTGTAGCAAATGTGGATATGTTATTTATAAGAAGGTGGATAAAATGAGGTATTTGATTGTATGTGGTGGAAAAATAGATAAGGAATTCGGCTTAAATGAGATAAAGACTGACGGAATAGATGCCATAATTGCGGCTGACAGCGGAATGGATTTCCTGTACGAAAACAGTGTCACGCCTGATATAATTGTAGGTGATTTCGATTCAGCCACGACAAAGGCCTTAGAATTTTTTGAGAGAAAAGGACAGACCGAGATACACAGGCTCAATCCCATAAAGGATGATACTGATACAGAGTATGCCATAAGACTTGCCATAAGCGAGGGTGCACGAAGCATAGTGATGCTTGGAGCAACAGGAAGCAGAATAGACCATGTGCTCGGCAATATTTCACTTTTGGGAATAGGATTGGAAAGTAAAACTGATATCAGCATTATCGACACAAACAACCGTATAAGGATGTCAGATAAGCCGGTAACCATTGAAAAATCAGCACAGTATGGCAGGTTTGTATCTCTTATAGCACTGACAGACGACAATGAGGTAAGCCTTAAGGGCTTTAAGTATCCTGTTACTGATTATTCCTTTGACAGATTTACATCGCTTGGCATATCCAATGAAATAATTGATGACCATGCAGTGATTGATATCCATAGAGGAAAATTTATCATTATTGAGTCAAAAGATTGACTTTTTAGGAATTTTGGGCTACTATGGTTTTAGGATTATTTCGGAAAAGCCTGATTACAGGAGGATTGATATACACTGTGTCGGCTTTGGAACATGATGGGGTAATTAGATGATAGAGAAGTATTATAGCGGGGTAATCGAGCAGATTTACAATCGCATAGGAAAAGAGACTCGAAATATCGTAATGGCGAATTATAGCAATGATTTTTCGATTGAAAATCTTGAGGTTATAAGACGTTATCAAAGCAATGAGGATAACGTCTTTTTTGCATACAGTGAGTTCTCTTACAATACGCTGGTCGGAGCTTATGAGCCATTTTTGGACATCATATGCAATATGCACAGGCGCTTTATAGGCGGAAGCTTTGATGATTTCCAGAAGGAGTGCGGTGTGTACTATCTGCACAGACAGGTGTTAAACAGCTATTATGAGACAGGTGAGTGCTTCAGAGAGGAGACAGTGCTGTTAAATGAGGTGGCATATGAGCAGAGACGCATGACGATGGCCATAGCTGACATGCTCAAGAAGCTTTCTGAGGTGAAGCCTTTGATGATTGTGATAAACAGATTCCAGATGGCGTCTAAGAGTTCAATTGAGACCATCAAGTATCTGATTGACAATCCATGCGCCAATATCGGTATCGTGTTAGGTGTCAATGCCATAGTCAAGGGTACTGACAGTACTGTTGAGGTGTGGGATCGTATAGTTGAGTCGCTTGAGGACAGGAGCGCCATATACTATATAGGCAGTGCCGGACCGCTTAAAAATAACGTAAAAACTACAAATGATGATGAGCTGTATATCACTATGAACTTTGAGCAGAGCATCCAGGAAGCATCAAATATCATGGAGTTTCTGGATTTTGAGCAGGCAAGGAGAGGCTGCCGCATTATAGAGCATAAGCTTAAGTTTGAGGATGCATGGATTGATGAGAAAAGCCTGCGCCGCTTTTATATGGTCTATGCAAGGACGTCTGTTTTACTTGGAGAGATGTCCAAAGCGATTGAGCTCACGAATGAATACAAGGCGCTGATACCGGAAAATGACAGTGAGCATTATCTTTCGCTGTATTATTTCATGAAGGGCACCTGCTATATGTATCAGGGCAAGCTTGAGAAGGCCGGAAACAGTGCAAAGAGTGCCTATGACTATGCAGTTTTGGTAGAGGATGACACACTGATATTTAAGGCAGAGCTTTTGTCAGTCATGATAAAGATGTCAGGCTGGTACAATATATTCTTCTGTGTACAGGATATACCTGTCAGTGATGAAATTATAGAAAAGCTCATAAAGCACGGCTACAGGAATCATTTGGCACATATATATATTTACGCATACGACAATAGCCGGGATGTGGTGAAGCAGTCCTTTTATGATGAATCATTACTAAAGCATTTTACGAAGGGGCTTGAGCTTGCGAAGGAGATAGGAAATGAGCAGCTTGTGTATGATGCATATCAGAAGACTATTATGCTTGCCAGCACAAGCGGTCTCAATGAGATAGCCTTTTTATATGTTATCCGTACATACGAGTTCATGAAGGGGCACGGCAATATATATGTTGCGAGAGTGCTTACGTCTATAGGCTACAATTTAAGTGCCATGGGTAAAAATGAGCTGGTTGACAATTATTACAATGCTGCAATCAATATGTTATATTACCTGAAGATGCCGGAGGATATAGCTGAGGTGTATTATAACAAGTCTCTTAACTATATCATGCAGGGCAATTATAAGGAGGCTGTCCATGCACTTTTAGTTGCCATGAAGACTATTATAAAGCTTCATCTAAACAGCTTAAGAGTGTGCAACACGAGTAAGGTATATGCGCTTCTTGCGCTTGCATCTATATTTTCGGGTGACAGATTCAGCTGTGAGCGCTATCTGCTCAGCTGCAAGCAGTTTCTTAATTATGTCATCTACAGAGTAATTGACACCACAAGAACTGAGGCAGTCCATGACTATTCCAGATGCGATGATGAGATGTTCCTTTACTCCTTTGCATCAGCCATGCTCTTGTGGCACGATGGTGAAAAGGAAGAAGCCTTTTTACGTTTTGAGGATGCGGAGAGATATCTCGTTAATGCGGAGGGAAACGAATTTTTTGCATATTCGATATACAGGGAAAGCAGGATGAAGCTGTTTGAGCTGCTCGGCAAAAATGAGCTTATAGAGCATGAGAGAATACTTTTAGAGGCACACAATAAAAGGATGCATGAAATAGCAGAGGCAGCTCCGCTTGACATGTTAAAAAATATCAACCTAGAGTCACTGAGTGATGGCCATATCAATGAGCGGCAGATTAATATGCTTGTAAAGCAGCATGGGCTCGAAAAGGATTATCAGGGCTCAAAGCGTCAGATGGAGTTTATTTCCATATGGCAGACCATTATCGATGTCAATGACCAGAAGAAGGACACCATGATTGAAAATGCCATGAGCAATTTCATCAATCATTTCAGTCTTGACTGTGCGCTGATCATAGATCTGCACGCGAAGGAGCCACAGGTGCTTTATAATGATACGGGCTGTGATATGACAGATGAGGTTATAAAGGGCATATGTGATATCATGATAGAATATCCGGAGGGCATTGCCACATCAAAGATTGCAGAGGGCTTCTACGAGTATGAAAATGTCATCTCGTACTTCGGAGTGGATGATGTATGTTCATTTGTAGCGGTGCCTTTTATCAAGAATGATGCGCTTTCAAGTGTTCTCATAGCATATGTGCGAATGAAGGATAACTGGCATGGCTCCATAGAGCGATACATGCTCAACGAGGATGATTTGAGCATTTTCAAGCTATTATTCAGAGAGCTTGAGTATTCAATTGCCCGTATTGAGGCCAATGAGAAGGCCAATGAGATGAACAGGAGACTCAAGCAGGCAGCAGTTACCGATATGCTGACAGGTATATACAACAGAGCAGGTATGTATCAGGAGATTGAAAAGCTTGAGAAGCGCATAAGTGTGACATCCGGTGGTATGGATGTGGGGCTTATGTTTATTGACCTGGACAACTTCAAGCATTATAATGATACGTATGGTCATGATGTAGGAGATCTGATACTTAAGGAGATGGCCTTTGTGTTCATGAAAG
>UMBG01016796.1_pt1 | contig 12441 bp, 8 predicted proteins | sample 1963931 | NCBI WGS metagenome assembly UMBG01 (sample SAMEA4835938, study PRJEB28245) | human gut metagenome | biome: gut microbiome; material: fecal sample | place: Denmark | collected 2008 | reverse complement strand
ATGTATAAATCTACATTAAGGTTAATTTAAAAACGAATTTGTTTGAAGTTTCACCAAATCAATAGAGGTGTTTGATTATGAAAAAAAGAATAATTGCAGTAATTGTAATTTTAGCTGTATTAGTAGCTCTATTCTTTATTGGCACAGGTTTTCAAAAAAGAATGGATGTCGTATTAGTTGATTACTCTGTATCAGAGGATGGAACAGAGATCACGCTTGATGTAGGAATTCCAACATCTATAGGATATATCAGAGGATTTAAAGACAATGGCGGTGGAGTAAAACCACATTATCTTACATTTTTTTCGACATTTGGTGGAATAAACAGTCCGATTGGAGCAGAGCATAGCTTCCAATTAGAGCTTACTTCGGATGATACAGAAATTTATTTTAACAGACCGGAGGGAGGTTACGAGTTGATTTTAGTGAAAGATGAAGAAACAGGTCAATGGCTCAGACCAAATGGAATAGGTGAAGAAAATAACACTATTTTTGAAGCAACCATTCTTGAAATTCGTGATAATTATTTTTTAGTAGAACCCGTAGAGGGTAGTCAAGAATTAAACAATGCAGATCTGATTACAGTACCAATGAAAAACATAGGTACTGCTCCACAACCAAATGTTGGTGACATTATTGAAATAGCATATAACGGAGAAATTGCAGAAAGTTATCCAGCACAGATAACAGAGGTTTACGGTATCAAAGTTGTCAAAGAAGCAGAACAATGGGATTTAATTCCTATGGTCATGGTAAATGGCGAGTTATATATTGACACAGGTCATGAAAGTACAGTAGAAGCCCGTTGTGGTGTTATGGATGGAGAGATTACGTCAGAAGTAGACGGAAGTGAAAAGCCAACAAAAGACAATCAATCTAACTTTGGTACAGGCTATGGATATCAATATGGTTCACAAGAAGGCATAATCGAGATTAATATGAATGAAAAATGGTGGGTTTTTGCAACAGAAAAAGTCCTGGCCAGTAGTGAACTTATGATAGACCCAGTTGCAGTAATAAGTATTCATAATGTTTTCACAGGAGAAAATGCGAACATCACTGAAAATGAGGATATCAGAACTATATCTAATATATTATGTGGTGATGCATGGAATACAGAAGGTACAACTGATTGTTTAAGCAACATTGAAATTACAATCAACGAAGAAACATACAAATATCATTCCGATTGTGGTACATTCAACGATAATGTAAATCAGAACTATTTATCACTGGATGACGAAAGGAAAGCTGTGGTAAATGCCATTTTTTCAGAGTATATATCACTCACAACCACAGAAGTTCCAGCAGAATAAATTTTACAAAGGCTACCCGGTCAAAAAGATTGGATAGCTTTTATTATGTTTTAAACCTAAACTCAATTTCAATCCAGTCAGCAAAACTAATCTTTATTATATCCAAGCAAATCAATAGCTCAAATTGCATTAACTTCTTAAAATGTATAAATAACAGGATAGCTTGGGCTAAGTAATATCAGAAACACTTTTCCGAAAAGGGAGAATAAATATTGGCAAACCAGACGAACTCCCGAAGCGGCAGAAGGTCCTCAGGCAGATATCGGTCTCCGAGTGTGAATTTTGTAAAGCAGTGGATAAAGTGTATCTCATCCGAACGGGCACGGCTCTAGGCGACATCCATGTCGCCGGCCGCCTGTCGCAAACATCGTGTTTGCTCCACCCTGATGACTCACCACTGCTTAAGAAAATATCAACACGCTCCGACAGACATCTGCCTGAGGGCCTTCTGCTACTCCGGGAGTTCTGTTTGTATTTAAAACGCCAATTTCTGAGAAAAAAATACAAAAATATGAAATTTTGATATGTAAAAAGTCTCTATTTTCGCTGCATAAGCAAAATAAAGAAATTCCGTACAAAAATTCCTGATTTAGGAACTTTTTTTGTACGGAATTCATCGTTTTTGGACTATTTACACCAAACTAACTTTCCAGTTAGTTCTTAAAGCTATGAATAGGTGCGGGGATGCGGCCGCCGCGGTTGACGAAAGCATCACAGGAGAAGGTATTCACGGGCATGATGGGCGCGTAACCTAACAGGCCGCCGAACTCCACGGTCTCTCCCACGCCTTTTCCGATTACGGGGATGATTCTAACTGCGGTGGTCTTCTGGTTCACCATACCGATGGCCATTTCATCCGCAATGATACCGGAAATGGTGGTTGCCTTGGTGTCTCCGGGAATGGCGATCATATCCAGACCTACGGAGCAGACACAAGTCATTGCTTCCAGCTTCTCGATGGTGAGGGCTCCGGCATTCACGGCATCGATCATTCCCTGATCTTCACTGACAGGAATGAATGCACCACTTAAACCGCCGACGTAGGAAGATGCCATAACACCGCCCTTTTTCACCTGATCATTCAACAACGCCAGGGCTGCAGTGGTTCCGGGAGCTCCGGCATGTTCCAGACCGATCTCACACAGGATATCCGCTACGCTGTCGCCGATGGCCGGGGTCGGTGCCAGAGACAGATCCACGATGCCAAAGGGAACATTTAACATCCGGGATGCCTCCTGTGCTACCAGCTGACCTACACGGGTTACCTTAAAAGCAGTCTTCTTGATAGTCTCACAGAGAACCTCGAAGTTCTCGCCGCGCACCTTTTCCAGTGCGGTCTTTACAACGCCGGGGCCGCTGACACCGACATTGATGATCTTGTCTGCTTCGGTCACACCATGAAAGGCACCTGCCATGAAAGGATTATCATCCGGTGCATTACAGAATACTACCAGCTTTGCACAGCCCAGGGAATCATCTTCCTTGGTATACTCTGCAGTCTCCCTGACCATCTCACCCATCAGCTTTACGGCATCCATGTTGATACCGGTCTTGGTGGAGCCCAGGTTCACAGAGCTGCACACACGCTCTGTGGTAGACAACGCCAGAGGAATGGAACGGATCAGCAGTTCGTCCGCCGGGGTCATTCCCTTGCTGACCAATGCGGAATAACCGCCCAGGAAGTTCACACCAACCTCATGTGCTACCTTATCCAATGTCTTTGCAATACTTGCAAAGTCTTCTATCGTATGACATGCCGCACCACCGATCAGTGCAATGGGAGTTACGGAAATTCTCTTATTTACAATGGGGATGCCAAATTCTCTGGAGATCTCCTCTCCGGTCTTCACCAGATCCTTGGCTGCTTCGTAGATTTTGTTATAAATCCTCTCATTTAATCTGTCCAGATCGGAATCGATACAGTCTAACAGGCTGATACCCAGTGTGATGGTACGCACGTCCAGGTTCTCTTCCTCGATCATTTTGTTGGTCTCTGTTACTTCATATAAATTGATCATTACGGCTCCTATCTGCCCCTTCGGGTCTTATTTATTTCGAAATCGTGGGGCTTATCAGATGCGGTGCATCTTGTCAAAGATCTCTTCCTTCTGGCACTTGATCACTACGCCAATCTCTTCTCCGAGAACAGCCAGTTCATCTGCCATGTCACCAAAAGTTTTCTGCATCTGGTTGGTGTCAACGATCATCATCATGTTAAAATATCCCTGTACGATGGTCTGCGAAATATCCAGGATATTGATGCCGTTTTCCGCAAGATAGGTACATACCTTTGCGATAATGCCTACTGTGTCCTTACCAACTACCGTAATAATTGTTCTTTTCATAATCGCCCTCATTTTCTGCATGAAATCATGCTATTATTTTTATCTATTAAACTACACTTTACTACAATTTGCAACCTCAAGTTCAGCCTATGAACATATTCAGACACAGAAATCATGCTTGCATCATTTTGTGAGCGAATATGTTTCAGGCACCGAGCGCCAAACTATGGAGCAAAGCTAGTCATGAAATGACGCAAAAGCGTGCTATGATGCGGCTCCAACGAATAATGCTGGCTGATGCGCTGCGCATCCGCTACGCAATATTGATCACCGGAGATGCATTGCTCCTGTCTGCCACCATCATCCGGAAGTCTTCCGCCCGGTAAGGGTTCTCTCCCATGGTGATTTCCATCCGGACCGCTTCATAGGCCAGCTCCGGAAGATTATTCTCCTTGCTGAGATGTCCCAGCACGATAGCCTGCAGCTTGTCATGCAGGATTCGACAGAGCAGCTTGCCGGAATTTTCATTGGAAAGGTGTCCTCTGTCCCCCAGAATTCTCTGTTTGAGATAATAGGGATAAGGTCCTACCTGCAACATCTTCACATCATGATTCGCTTCCAGCAGCAAGGCATCCATTCCCTTCAGGCACTCCACGGTGTAATCATTATAGACTCCTAAATCCGTACAGATTCCTACCTTTTTATCTCCGTAAGCAATACGATAGCCCACCGGCTGTGCCGCATCATGGGAGATTTTCATGGGATTGACAGTCAGATCCTTGATAGTCAGTTTCACATCTTCCTTCACTTCCCGAAACAGGGCTGGATCGATCTTGCCCAGATTCCCCATCTTCTGGATTTCTTCCAGGGTTCCCGTTGTGGCATAGATCGGCACTTCATATTTTCTCGCCATGACACCCAGTCCCGCCACATGATCCATATGTTCGTGGGTCACCAGGATGCCATCCAGATCTCTTCCGGTGAGTCCCAGACTGTTCAGCCCGGCCTCCGCCTTTTTGCCGCTGATTCCCACGTCCACCAGCAGATGCGTGGCCTCTGATCCCACATAAATACAGTTGCCGCTGCTGCCGCTGGCAATACTACATAATCTCATAACTTCTTAATCTCTTTTCTATCTTACTTCTGTCTTACTCTTTGCCGTTTTCCATCTTCGGCATTAATGCATACTAGTGCATGCTTTTCCAGTAGATCTCGATCACATCTCCCTCATTCAAAGGTTCCATGAACTGTGCCGGGCGTCCATTTAAGTTCGTCACAATGGATCTGCCTGCGGATGCGGAGGATCCCAGATCAAAATCAATATAATCAAACACATCCACAAATACATAGGAAGCCTTACCCTGCATGGTGATGGGGGAATGGTTCACGATCACTGTTAATGGATGCGGTCCCTGTGGTGCCACGCTTTGGCTCTGTGCCGTCTGTTCCACGTTTTCGTACTTTTCGTCCTGCTTCCCGGAAGTCCCCTGCGTTGTCACGGAAGCCGTCCCGTTTTCTGCCGCAGTCTCTGTCCCCTGTGTCATCGCCGCTTCTCCTGCCACAGCCTCTGCCTTCTGCATCACAGGCCCTTCTCCATAAACAGGCTCTTCTCTATAGGCATCCTCTTCTGTGTCCGCATCCGGCAGGTCTGCATAACTCCCTTCCGGCAGCGGGTTCTTCATATCCCAGCTTACGGTGAAATGCTCATAAACTCTGGTATCCGGCTGCGCCGCTGTATCATTGACCTTGATATCCGCACCGAGAGGCACATCCAGAAATTCTGCGATTTCCTTTACAGTATAAGAATTCCGAATCCGAATATCATCGTTCTGGCCAATCCGGTAGAATTCATTCTCTCTGTGACCGTTGACTTCCGCTGTCTTCGGCAGACTGATCTGTTTACCGTTCACATAGACCTGCAGTGCATCCCCCAGTTCAGAGAGTTTTCCCAGCTCCAACACCGCCGGTTCGCCCTCCGTGGAAGGTGTTACCACAATGCGGTCCCCATTATGTACCTGGGTATACATATCCGCCTCGTCTCCGTTGACCCGGATGACTGCTGCCTCTCCCTGTTCGCCCCGCACCATACGGGTCTTACCATTGACAGTAAACAGAAGGGCTTCCCCTTTTCTGGGGAACAGCTGGTCATTGGGGAACTGCATCTGCATAGCGGCATCTGTCACGGATAATTTGCCGTTATCATAGAGCTTTACCCGCTCTCCGTTGAATTCCACGAAAATAAAATTATTGCTCTGTACATAATAGCTTAAACAGATACCGATAGGTGTTACCATCATGGCATCCTTTCTGGCATTTTCCAGTTCAAATGTAATGGTCTGCATGACTTCCTGTCCCCGGATTGCCACACGTTCCTTCACGATGCCCAGCTTCTCTGCCAGCTTCTCCGTGTAACCGGGCACCATTCCACCGCCGCCTACCACGAACACGGCACTGACCGGTTTGTCCCCGTTCAGTTCTTTGATGGTATCGGATACCAGCTGGGTCATACGTTCGATCTCCTGATCCAGCAGTTCCAGCACTTCGCTGGCTTTGATGGTCTGGGGCAGTCCCATGATATCTTCGTATTCGATAGTCTCCTGGGTTCTGCATTTTCTCTTGATCTGCTCGGCCACCTCGAATTCCACGAGACAATGCTGTACCAGAATATCCGTCAGGCTGTCTCCTGCTACGGGAATCATGCCATAGGCTGTGATGGTTCCCTCTTTGGTAATGGAAATATCACTGGTGCCTGCACCCACGTCCACCAATGCCATATTTAACATACGGAACTTCTCCGGAATTGCTACCTGAATGGCAGCAATAGGCTCCAGTGTCAGATTCGCCACATGCAGGCCAGCCAGTTCTACTGCCTTATACAGACCGTCCACTACATCATCCGGCAGAAACGTGGCGATCAGATCCACTGCAATGTTTTTTGCCTTATGTCCCTCCAGATTACCCATCTGGTAGCCATTCATGTAATACCGCATGGCCGTATAACCCACACAGTAGAATTTCATATCTGTATCCGTATTGCTGTTCTGGAATTCCTCGTAAGCCTTCTCCACGCCCATGGTACACAAGGAATACACATCTTCCTGCGTGATCTCCCGGTCGCTCTCAAAGCTGTGCTCCACATAGGTAGTGACGGTACGCAACACACGGCCTGCAGCTGCGATACATACTTCCGTAAGTTCTCTGCCCAGATCCGCTTCCAGCTGTTCCTTTACCTGGGAAATAGTCTCTCCCACCTTGCCGATGTCATGGATCTGTCCGTCCAGCATGGCTCTGGTCTCATGCTCCTTGGAGCGCTGTGCCAGCACATGGAATTTCCCGCCATTTAAGTATCCTACCGTACCTACGATGCTTCTCGTACCGATATCCAGTCCGAATACCAGCTGTCCTTGTTTTTCTTTTACTCCTTCCATGAATATGCCTCCAGTTTCTGTCTGATCTGTCTGTAGCTGTCTTCCAGACTGTCACTGTTATCAATGACAAAATCACAATGCTGCCGGAATTCTTCCTCCGAAAGCTGTGATGCTATAATCTTTTCTATCTTCTCCGGTGTGTAATTGCGGCTTTCCGAAAGTCTTCTTCTGCGTACATCTTCTCTTGCGTAGATATACCACATTTCATCCACTATATGTTCATACCCGCTCTCGATCAAAAGTGCCGCTTCCACAAAAAACAGTTCCACATCGCCCTTATTCTTTGCCTCTGCCAGACGATCCGCCAGATATTTTTTAACCGCAGGATGAATGATGGCATTCACCTGTTCCAACAGTGTCGGATCTGCAAAAATCTTTGCCGCCATTACCGGCTTATCGATCTGTCCGTCCGGCGCAAGGATTCCGTCTCCCATCAGCGCTACCAGCGCATGATAGCCTTCGGTTCCCGGTTCCTTGACTTTATGCCCGATCTCATCCGCCAGATAGATCTCACATTTATAATGCTGTCCGATATATTTTAAAATCTCTGTTTTCCCGGCACCCACACCGCCGGTAATACCTATAAAACGCATTTATTTCGCCTCATACCAGTTATTGCCCGTGTGCAGATCGATTTCCAGCGTCACCGCCAGATCTGCCGCGGACTTCATATTTTCCGTAAGGATCTCACGGACTCTTGCCTCTTCCTCCCGTGCGGTCTCGACCAACAGTTCGTCATGCACCTGCAGGATCAGACGGGATTTTAACCCTTCCTCTTTCAATGCTTTCCATACCTTGATCATGGCGATCTTGATAATATCCGCCGCCGTTCCCTGAATAGGGGCATTCATGGCCACCCGCTCGCCGAAGGACCGTTGCATGAAATTGGAGGATGACAGTTCCGGGATAGGGCGTCTTCTGCCAAACATGGTCTCCGTATAGCCCTTTTCCTTTGCATCCGCCACCAGTTTGTCGATGAATTCCTTCACCTTCGGGTAAGTGGCAAAATACTGTTCAATGTACTGTGCCGCTTCCTTTTTGCTGATACTCAGATCCTGACTCAGTCCAAAGGAACTGATACCGTAGACGATACCGAAATTGACTGCCTTGGCATTCCGGCGCTGCAGATCCGTGACTTGCTCGAAAGGAGTATGGAATACCTTGGATGCCGTGATCCGGTGAATATCCTCTTCCTGTCTGTAAGCATCAATCAGCTGTTCGTCTCCGGACATATGAGCCAGCACACGCAGTTCGATCTGGGAATAGTCCGCATCCATGAATTCATAGCCTTCTCTGGGGATAAATACCTTGCGGATCTGTCTGCCCAGTTCCATACGCATGGGAATGTTCTGCAGATTCGGCTCTGTAGAGCTGATACGCCCCGTAGCAGTAATGGTCTGATTGAAATTCGTATGGATCCTGCCGTCCTCTTCAATAAAAGCTGCCAGTCCGTCTGCATAGGTGGACTTTAACTTGGTCAGACCTCTGTATTCCAGGATATCTCTTACAATAGGGTAATCCGCCGACAGCTTTTCCAGCACATCCGCAGCTGTGGAATATCCGGTCTTGGTCTTCTTGCCGCCGGGGATCTGCATGGTCTCAAACAGTACCTCGCCCAGCTGCTTGGGGGAATTGATATTGAACTCTGTTCCTGCCTGTGTGTGAATGGACTGTTCCAGTTCCTCAATGCGGGCCACCAGTGCATCCCCATAAGCCTTCAGTTCCTCCCGCTTTACAGCCACACCTTCTTTCTGCATGTCATACAGTACCAGTGAAAGAGGCATCTCCATCTCCTCCATGAGACATTTCATGCCTGCTGCCTCCAGCTTGTCCTTCAGGACTTTTTTGCCTTTCCGGGAGACATAGGCTCCGTAGCACGCATACTCCATGGCTTTCCCGGCGTCCTCGGAAAGCAGTGTCCGGAAATCTCTCTTGCCGAATACTTCCGCTCTGCCCGGGATCAGAATTCCCAGATGCTCCGAAGCAATGGCCTCCATGTCATAATCATTCTTCAGAGGATTCAGCAGATACGCCGCGATCAATACGTCAAAATACTGTTCTGTACTGCTGCGGTCCAGATAGTCATACTGGTGCTTCACATCAAAGGTAGCGATCTGTGTATCCGTACCTGCGGAAAGTTCCTGTAGAGCTTCCGTGATCTCTGCGGTGTCATCCACAGATTCCACCGCTTCCGCAAACAGACTTAACTGCCCTTCCGGTTCCTTTTCATGGGTCAGGGCATAAAATACCGTCTCCTCATCGGACACAGACAATGCCACCCCCAGCAATTCTTCTTTTTTCGTAGTAGCATCCACTGGTTCCGTGATCAGCCACAGGCCGATCTCCTTCTGTTTCTGCGCTTTTTTCAGATATTGTAAAAATTCTTTTTTATCTTCAATCTGTCGGAAGCTTTCTGCGATCTTGCTGTCATTGGCGGCGGCATCTTTTTCAAATCTTCCCAACAAATTTTTGAATTCCAGACGTTTGCACAAGGTATAGGCTTCCGGGGTATAGAACCCCTCTGCTCTGGCCTGTTCGTAATCCAACTGCAATTCGCAGTCGGTCTTGATCGTTGCCAGCGTCTTGCTCAGATCTGCCAGATCCTTATGCTCGATCAGGGATTCCCGGATACTTTTTTTCGAGATTTCTTCCACATGGGCATAAATATTATCCAGAGAACCGTACTCCACCATCAGTGCCTGTGCGGTTTTCTCTCCCACCTTCGGCACTCCTGGAATATTATCGGCGGTATCTCCCATCAGGGCTTTCAGTTCGATAAACTGTAACGGAGTCACCTGATAGGCAGCCAGTACATCTGCGGCATAATAATCCTCGATCTCCGTTCTGCCCTGCTTCGTCTTCGGAATCCGGATCTTGATATGATCCGTGGCAATCTGCAGCAGATCTCTGTCACCGGAGACCAGTGATACTTCCAATCCGGCCTGCTCTGCTTTTTTGGCCAGCGTTCCAAGAATGTCATCTGCTTCCAGTCCCGCCTGCTCCATAATGGTAATATGCATGGCCTTCAGGATTTCCTTCATGACGGGCACCTGCTCCCGCAATTCCTCCGGCATAGGCTTTCTCGTTCCCTTGTAAGCCTCATACATTTTGTGGCGGAAAGTCGGTGCATGAACATCAAAAGCCACTGCCAGATATTCCGGCTTTTCCTCCTCCAGAATTTTAAACATAATATTCAAAAAACCATAAATGGCATTTGTGTGCAGTCCCTCTGCATTACTCAGATCCGGCACTCCGTAGAATGCCCGGTTCAATATACTGTGTCCGTCGATCAATACCAGTTTCTGACTCATACTCTGTCTATCCTATCTTAATTCTGTCCTCTTGATTCTATCAGGTGTCGCTAAGAGATGATCCATCCCAGAAATCCCATAAGAAAAATCACCGTCAGCACTTCCAGTACGGCCCCTGTCTTCAGAAAAGCCATATGAAATCTTACCTTGCGTTTTGCTTCCGCAAGTCTCAGTTCCAGTTCTCTCTGCAGGTCAAAAGCATCGCCGTCTTCCAGACGCTGCATACCTTCCGTTACAAGGAACTGAATCACCAATTCCTCCTTGCAGCCCGGGCATTCCCGCATATGCTCCCCGAATTCCTGCAAGGTCTGAAAATCCAGTTTTCCTGCAATGAAATCAGGAATATTCTTTTCAAATTCTTTGCAATTCATGCTTCCACCCTATTCCAAAACAGTTCTATAGATTGCGTTCCCATATACTCATACACTTCTACTATACAACATCTTGTGTAAAAAGACTAGAAAAATAGTAGCAAGATTCCAGAAAAAAACTCTTGTCAACTTTTTTAATCTATGATAAAATAATCTCTGTTGTGAGTGTTTGAATGCCGGCGTGTCGGAATGGCAGACGAGGCAGACTCAAAATCTGTTGGTGGCAACACCGTATGGGTTCAAGTCCCATTGCCGGCAGTTAGTGCAGAATCGAATCGGTTCTGCGCTTTCTTTTTGTATTTTTATAACCACATCGCATTTCCTGCTTTTTCTAATTTTTTTCCAATCATCTCCTATGGATTAATTGTTACAAAATTGTTACAATTCATTTGTGCTTAGCTAACACAGACGTAACCGAACACCAGGCAACAGGAAAAGGAGGAAGAAAGTATGTGTTTCAAATTCATTAACTGTTCTCAGTGGTTGAATGCATTCTGCGGCTACTTCAATTTTGGCTGCTAATATCGTTTTCGACGAATAGAGCGTTCCATAGACGCACGAAAAGGCTCTCCTGTTTGGGATGAGCCTTTTCTTATTTCTACACTTTTTCTATGAATTTATACATTTTTACCGATAGTCATAACGGAGGGTGACATCATTGCCCTGTACCTGTACTTTCGCACAGCTTCCGGTGACAATCGGCATCATGGGTGCCAGATGTCCCAGATCCACATCCATGATCACGGGAACATTCTTCTCTCCCGCCACGGCCAGAACTGCCTGGTACTGATCCAGTCCCATCATCTCCTGTCCGAAACACAACGGTCTTCCGATGAGAAAACCTTTGACATACTGAAACCATCCGGCTTCCTCCATCTGCCACATGGCTCTGCGGATGGCAAAAACATTCAGGTCACAGGCTTCCAGGAACCAGATGATTCCGTCCTCTTTATACTTTTCCAGAAAATCCTGTGTTTTATCAAACCGGGTTCCCAGTAGATTCACCAGACAATCCATACAGCCGCCCAGCAACCGACCTGAAAAGCGGATCTCCGGTTCCTTTTCTGCTGTCTGTCTGCCAAGATACTTTTTCAGCACTCTGGATTCCGTGGTGTTATAGGGCAACAGAGGCTGTTCTTCATTTTTCAGAGACTCCTTTTCCCACTTGTCATATCCATGCACCTCTTTGGTCTCTCCGGCCAATATTCCGAAGGCATCTTTCAGGGATGCATGCCAGGGCTCCATGCCAAAGGCGGCCGCGCAGGGGCCGTAGACGGAGGCGGTATCACAGATGGTTGCCAGCAGATAGGTCATGTTGGTATTGTCAGAATACCCCAGATACCACTTGGGCTCTGCTGCCTGCAGACGCTCAAAATCCACATGGCTCATGGTCTCGCACATCAGTTCTCCGCCACCGCAGGAGATCAGACAGTCATTTTCCGGGCTGCAATAGTAATCCGTCAGCTCCTGCCCGCATTTTTCAGGGGTGTTACTGATACCGATGCCCTCTCCGGCATAACAGTTGGGGCCTAATTGTAACTGATAGCCCATTTCCCGGAATTTCTTCTGGGCATTGCCAAAGGCAGTGTAATAGGGTTCTATCTGACAGCCAAAAGAAGGGGCCACAAATCCAATGGTCCCTCCCCGCTGTATATGTTTCGGATATTTCATTGCTTCGTATCCTCCTATATCGCCCATTCGCATTCCGGGCTATCGCCCTTCTTGCTCAT
>UMBG01033466.1_pt1 | contig 13163 bp, 9 predicted proteins | sample 1963931 | NCBI WGS metagenome assembly UMBG01 (sample SAMEA4835938, study PRJEB28245) | human gut metagenome | biome: gut microbiome; material: fecal sample | place: Denmark | collected 2008 | reverse complement strand
CATAGTCAAACTCACCGTCAGGCAGTAAATCAACCTGCGCATATGTGATGCCATACTCAGCAAGTGAGCCCTTTGAAGGGCGTATGCCTATTACCTCTTCAAGTGTATCGTAAGGCTTTCCGACAGGGCTTAAAAGCTCATCGCCCGGGCGCAGGTTTGACATAAGTGCAAGTGCAAGTGCATGTGTGCCACAGGTAATCTGAGGCCTTACAAGTGCATCTTCTGCGCCAAAACAGTCTGCGTACACTCTCTCAAGTGTATCCCTTCCGAGGTCATTGTAGCCGTAGCCGCTTGATGCCTGGAAGCATTCTGCGCTCACCTTGTTTTTCTGCATGGCGGCTATGACCTTAAGCTGATTATACTCAGCATTTGTGTCTATTTTGTCAAAACGCTCCTTAAGTTCCTTTTCTACAGAGGTTCCGAAATCCAAAACCTCCTTTGATATTCCAAGTGTCTCATACTGCCTGTAAATGGCTTCATTGGTATCTAACAAATTATAATCCTCTTTTCTGCTAAAATTTCTTGTATTTTATTTAATATTTTATTATCATCATATGAATATTCATTTTTTTCTATCCATATGGTATCTTTTTCTCTCCTAAACCAGGTTAGCTGTCTCTTTGCAAAACGCCTTGACTCAAGCTTTACCTTGTCCACAGCCTCATCAAGTGAATATTCTCCATCAAGATATGCAAGGATTTCCTTATATCCTATACCCTTCATGGATACCATATCGCTTGTACAGCCCATTGCCTTTAGCTTTTTCACCTCATTGACAAGTCCGTTTGAAACCATGATATCAACTCTCTTATCTATCCTCTCATAGAGTCTTTGTCTTACATCATCCAGTACAAAATAGGCAAAACTGTATGGAGACTGCCTGGCTCTTTCAGTCTCATTGTGCTTTGAAATCGGTTCATGGCAGGTGTGATAGTATTCAATTGCCCTGATGACGCGCTTTACGTTATTCTCATGGATGCTCTCGTAGGATGCAGGGTCGATATCCTTAAGCTTTTCATGCAGTGCATGGTTTCCGTGCTCGTTAGCAAAGTCGTACAGGTTCTTTCTGTACGATTCATCCACATCCTGCTTTGTGAAATCAATGTCATACAAAAGTGCCTGTATATAAAAGCCGGTGCCGCCGACAACTATCGGTATCTTTCCTGCTTCGTATATCTCATTAAGTGCTTTTTTGGCCATATCCTTAAAGATAAATACATTGAACTCGTCAGATGGCTCGAGCTCATCTATCAGATAGTGCTTTATGCCGTCCATCTCATCGACTGTAACCTTCGCAGAGCCTATATCCATGTATTTGTATACCTGCATGGAATCCGCGGATATTATAGCACCATTTATCTTTTTTGCAAGCTCAATCGATAGAGCTGTCTTTCCTACTGCTGTCGGTCCTGTCAGGACAATCATCGGTTTTTGTGTCATATTGCACCTCAGTCCAAATGTGTATGTTGTCATACGATACGTTTGAATTTCTTTTCTATCTCATATTTGCTCATAGAGATGATGGTTGGTCTGCCGTGTGGGCAGTTGTAAGGATTGTCGAGTGACAAAAGCTCATCTATCAGCTTATTTATCTCAGGAAGAGTAAGCTTGTCATTGCCCTTGACTGCTGCCTTGCACGACATGGATGCGACCTTTTCCGTGATGATATCAGGAGTCTGCCTGCCTGTCGCATTGGAAAAATCATCGAGCATCTCTATAAACAGATCCTTCATATCTATGTTAAACAAATTATCCGGAATTGCACTGATCATGTATTCCTTGCCGCCAAAATGCTCTACCTCATAGCCAAACTGTTCTATCTGCGGCCTGTATTTCTCAAGCATCTCGCTTTCCCTTGCATCAAGAGTCATGACAATCGGAGGGCTTATGCGCTGTGATGTAAAATCCTTATTGGCAAGTCTTGCCATTGTTTTTTCATACAGTACCTTTTCATGAGCTGCATGCTGGTCTATGATGTACAGCTTGTCCTCAAACTCTATTAACCAGTATGTCTTAAAGAGCTGGCCTATGATGGAAAACTGCTTCTTTGAACTTTCTGTAAGAAAAACCTTGTCGTAATCGCCGAGTGTCTGCTGGGTGCCGGTGACAACCTGTGCAGGTTCATACGCGGTGGAAGTCTCAGGCGCTTTTGCAGCAGGTTCTGTTGCTGAGTAATTTTTTACTGTTGACGTCACGCTCTGTCCGTACACACTCCTTGATTCCGCTGCCCTCACCTCATTGATACGCCTCTTCTCAAACGGCTCCGGTATTGGCTCCTTATACTCATGCACTATCTTTTTAGGCGCCGGCGTACTGTCTACAGGCACCTCGGGAATCATCTCCTTGTGGGATAGAATTGCATATATTGTGTCACACAATTCTACATATATCTCGTTGTTGTTGTCGAACCTAAGCTCCATCTTGGTCGGATGCACGTTGACATCCAGCTCACTGAAAAATGTAAAGTAAAGCACTGTAAACGGATACTGATGCTGCATTAGAAAGCTCTTGTAGGCCTCCTCTATTGCACGTGACAATATATTGCTCTTTACATACCTGCCGTTTATGAAATAATTTTCATAATTTCTGTTGCCCCTTGTGATAACAGGTTTTCCTATAAAGCCTTCCACCTTAAAGTATTCACATTCATGCTTCACCTCAAGCAGTGATGACGATATCTCGCGTCCGAATATATGGTATATGATATCCTTTCTGTTGCCGTTTCCGGAGGTGTGAAGCTTTGTCTGGTTATTGTTTATGAACTTAAACGATATATCAGGATGAGAAAGCGCAAGCTTTTCAACCATATCGCTTATATAGCTGCCCTCTGTCTGTGCTGTCTTTAAAAACTTGCGTCTTGCCGGAACATTATAAAACAGATCCTTTACTATGAAGGTAGTACCGTCCGGAGCACCGATTTCTTCGTTGGAAAGCTCCTTCGAGCCTTCAATCACATATCTGGTGCCTGTGAGCTCATCGTATGTCTTTGTGATAAGCTCAACGCGGGCAACTGCCGAGATGCTTGACAGCGCCTCACCTCTGAAGCCGAGAGACTTTACAGTAAGTAAATCCTCTGCCGAGCGGATTTTACTCGTGCTGTGACGGTAAAATGCAACCGCAACCTGGTCTCTTTCAATTCCGCAGCCGTTGTCGGTGATACGGATAAATGGGATTCCACCTTCCTTTATCTCGACAGTGATGGCTGTGGAACCTGCATCTATGGCATTTTCCACCAGCTCCTTTACCACGGAGCACGGACGCTCAACAACCTCTCCTGCAGCTATTTTATCTATTGTTTCCTGATTTAATATGGCAATATTTGGCATTTTAATCCTTTCTACCAGCGGTTTTTAACCTTGTTCTGGAGCTGATACAGCTTGTTTAACGCATCAAGTGGTGTCATGTTGCCTATGTCTATGCTTCGAAGCTCGTCAATTATATCATCATCCTTCACTGTGTCGAAAAGTGAAATCTGTGTCATATCAACCTCGTCAAGATGCTCCTTTTTATGCTTGTGGCCATTGTCAACAGATATGTTTTTTACGGTATCTGTGATATCATTTGCAAGAAGCTGTTCTGCGATTTCCTTGGCGCGCTCTATGACTGAATCAGGCAGCCCAGCAAGCTTTGCAACCTGTATACCATAGCTTCTGTCAGCTCCGCCCTTTACGATTTTTCTTAAGAAAACTATATCATCGCCCTTTTCCTTTACAGCGATGCAATAGTTGTTTACACTGTCAAGCTTGCCCTCAAGCTCAGTGAGCTCGTGATAATGGGTTGCAAAAAGCGTCTTTGCGCCGAGGAGCTTTGGATTACTTATGTGCTCTACAACTGCCCAGGCGATGCTTAGTCCGTCAAACGTACTCGTGCCTCGTCCAATCTCATCGAGAATGAGCAGGGATTTTGCGGTAGCATTCCTTAGTATATTTGCCACCTCGTTCATCTCAACCATAAATGTACTCTGGCCGCTTGCAAGGTCGTCAGATGCACCGACTCGTGTGAAGATACGGTCTACAATACCTATATTTGCAGTTTGTGCAGGTACAAAGCTTCCAATCTGTGCCATGAGAACGATAAGTGCTGTCTGTCTCATGTAGGTGGATTTACCGGCCATGTTCGGCCCTGTGATGATTGAGATTCTGTTTTTGTGCTGATCCAGATATGTATCGTTTTCTATAAACATGTCATTTGTAATCATTTTTTCAACTACAGGATGACGTCCATTTTTTATGTCTATTATTCCGCTTTCATTTATCTTTGGCTTGCAGTAATTATTCTGGCTGGCAACAAGCGCAAGCGAAGCAAAAACATCAATCTGTGCTATAGCTCTGGCTGTTTTCTGAATCCTTGAAACATTGCAGGAAATCTGTTTTCTTACATCACGAAACAGCTCATACTCAAGTGATGTGAGCCTGTCTTCAGCTCCAAGAATGGTATCCTCAAGCTCCTTAAGCTCCGGTGTGATGTAGCGCTCGGCATTGGTGAGTGTCTGTTTTCTCACATAATAATCAGGAACCATATCCTTGAAGGAGTTTGTGACCTCAAGGTAATATCCGAACACTTTGTTATACTTGATTCTTAAGTTTTTGATGCCTGTTTTTTCACGCTCACCGGCTTCAAGCTCAGCAAGCCATGTCTTTCCCTTGGTTTTTGCGTCTCGAAGACGGTCAACCTCCTCGTTGTAGCCAGCTTTTATGATATCTCCGTCACGCTGTGAGATAGGCGGCTCATCCTCAATGGATGAAAGTAAAAGCTCATATATATCATTAAGCTCGTCGAACTCTTCATTAATCTCATCGGTAAGCTCACACGGTATATCTGAAAGCTGCTGCTTTATTGGTGGAAGCATTTTTAAAGAATCCCTGAATGCAATAAGGTCGCGCGGATTGGCTGACTGGTATGTGATTCTTGTGATGAGACGCTCAAGGTCATAAATAGGATTAAGGTATTCCCTGATTTCATCTCTTGTTATTTCGTTTGCATTAAGTGCTTCGATAAGCTTCTGGCGCTTTATTATCTCTGCCTTTTCGATAAGAGGCTGCTCGACATAGGTGCGAAGCAGTCTTGCTCCCATAGCCGTACGTGTCTTGTCGAGTACCCAAAGCAGTGAGCCTCTCTTTTGCTTTTCTCGAAGTGTCTCAACCAGCTCCAAATTACGTCTTGATGAGCTGTCTATTATCATATATTTGCCTATTGAGTACGGATGAAGCTCAAGTATATTGTCGAGCGAGTTCATCTGCGTTTCATAAAGGTACTTTAACAGGGCGCCGGCAGCTATGACTCCACTCTCATAATCCTCAAGTCCCAGAGCATTTATTGTCTGTACATGGAAATGTGAAAGCAGTGTCTCATTTGCAAGACCATCAGAAAAATACCATGAGTCGAGTGCTGAAACAGTGATTGACAGCCTGTTTTTCATATCGTCAACATCTATTCCGCTCATGTAGAAGGCTTCATTACATATGATTTCCGATGGATTAAATCTGCTCACCTCATCTAACAGCTTTCTTTCCGTATCCACCTCTGTCGTAAAAAAATCACCTGTTGTGACATCACAGGTTGCTATGCCGTATTTGTCTTCAGTGTATACAATCGACATTATGTAATTGTTTTTTGCCTCATCTAAAGAAGCCATATCAGTGTTTGTGCCCGGTGTCACAACACGGATTACCTCTCGCTTTACGATTCCCTTTGCCTGCTTTGGATCTTCCATCTGTTCACAGATAGCTACCTTGTGACCGTTTGATACGAGTCTGTTGATATATGAGTCTGCCGCGTGAAACGGTACTCCACACATAGGAGCTCTTTCTTCAAGTCCGCAGTTTTTGCCGGTGAGCGTGAGTTCAAGCTCCTTTGAAACCATTATCGCATCGTCAAAAAACATCTCATAGAAGTCTCCTAAGCGATAAAATAAAATACAATCCTTATATTGTTCTTTTGTCTGCAGATAATGCTGCATCATTGGTGATACTTCTGCCACGAATATTTCCTCTCTTTACGTGTATAAATATTATTCATGTGTATAAATATTATTTAAAATCCGGCCTATATTTTTTAATAATTGCTTCTGCGACCTTTATGCCGTCGATTGCCGCAGATGTAATGCCTCCTGCATAGCCTGCGCCTTCACCGCAAGGGTATACACCCGAGATATTGCTCTCAAAGGATTCATCTCTTTTTATGCGAAGCGGAGAAGATGTGCGTGTCTCCATACCGGACAAAATAGCATCTTTTCTGTCAAAGCCATGTATCAGATGGCCAAAATGTTCCATTCCAAGCTTGAACGACTGCTCCATGTCAGCGTTCATCAGTCCATTCAGCTTTGCAAAGACGGTGTTTCCCTTTGTACAGGAGCCAAAATCACCGTATGCTGTTGTTAATCTGTCATCACAGAAATCACCGAAAAGCTGCTGTGGTATTAAACCATTGCCTCGCTTATAATTTTCTGTTTCAAGCTTTTCCTGAAATCTCACTCCGGCGAGGGCATCATCTGCTCCGAAATCCTTCGGCGAAACAGATACTATGATGGCACTGTTCGCATTTTTGCTGTTTCTGTCGTGATAGCTCATTCCGTTAACCACCGTGTGATTTTTGGTTGACGATGAGTTGACCACATATCCTCCCGGACACATGCAGAATGAATAGACTCCTCTGCCATTCGGAAAATTGGATGTGACCTTGTATGGGCTTGGCGGAAGTATAATTTTCTTTTGAATACCGTACTGTGATTCATCTATCATGCGCTGCGGATGCTCAACGCGAAAGCCGACTGCAAAGCTCTTGCACTCCATATCAAAGCCTTTGTTGTAAAGCATATCAAATGTATCTCTGGCGCTGTGTCCGAGTGCCAGAACGCATACATCTGTCTTTATCTCACTATTACTGTTACTGTCAGAATCCGTGTAAACACTTAATAGCTTTTGGGAAACTATGTCAAGATTGTTTACACAGGTGTCAAATACAAATGTAGCCCCTTTGTCAACCAAAAACTCACGCATGTTGACAATTACTTCTGAAAGCACATCAGTACCAATATGTGGCTTGTTGTCATAAAGTATGGACGGATCTGCTCCAAAGCGCACAAATGTCTCAAGCACAAGACGATTTCTGCCCGAAGGATCCTTTACGGATGTATTCAGCTTGCCGTCTGAAAAGGTTCCTGCACCGCCTTCACCAAACTGTACATTGCTTTTGGGATTAAGTATGCCACTCTCCCAGAATTTTTGTACATCGCAGGTTCTTTTCTCAACCCTGCTGCCACGCTCGATAACTATCGGGCTAAAACCTGCCTCTGCCAATATATATGCACAAAACAGCCCTGCAGGACCTGCCCCTGCAATAACAGGTCGCCTGTCAAGCGGTATATGGCCGCATGCAGGTATCATGTACTCTTTTTCTTTATATATGAGCACAGATGAGCTGGCTGCTCTTTTTACAATTGCTTCTTCGCTATTTTTTGTATCCTCTATCTCTACAGCAACTGAATATGTATAGAACAGCTCAGGCTTTTTACGCGCGTCAAGTGATTTCTTTAATATGCGGTGTGTGAAGCCTGTCTTGGCATTGAGCTTAAGCATTTTTATTATTTTCTTTTTTAATGCCTCATCACTGTGCGTGACGGGGAGCTTTATCTGGTTAATTTTAATCATTTACTGCATTTCTCCTGCTATATATCCACTTGTCCATGCCCACTGCAGATTGTAGCCACCGCATATGCCGTCCACATCAAGCAGCTCGCCGCAAAAGTAAAGCCCCGGATGGATTTTGGACTCCAATGTACGTACATCTATTTCCTTTGTACATATGCCGCCTGCACACACCTGTGCAAATTCGGCTCCTCTTGGCTTTTTTACCGAAACGGCTGTATGCTTTATTGAGCGGGTGAGACTTTTACAATCATCATCTGTCAACAGCCTTCCCTTTTTGTCAGGAGATACACCTGATTTGTGTATCAGCTCAAGAAGAAGCTTATTGTTTAAAAGTCCGTTAAGCATCTCATTTAACGAGCGGTTGTCTGTCGTTGTACTGCTTCTGTCCTTTATGTATCCATAAAGCTCATCATCACTAAAAGCCGGCAAAAAGTCAATTATCACCTCGACCCTTTGACCTTTATCGAGGGCTCTTGACATAAGACTTGAAATCTGAAAAACCGGGATGCCTGAGATGCCATAGTCAGCTAACTGCAGCTCCCCTGTATTTTGCTCTGTCATTTGACCGTCTATCACGGAAGCGACAGTGGCATCGCACCTGACACCTGTGATTTTTTTGAAATTTAGGCCATCACAGCTAAAGCCACAAAGCGCGGGTAATGGCTTTTGGATATGGTGTCCGAGAGCTTCTATCTGTCGAAACAGGCTTCCGTCACTTCCAAGCTTTGGGGAAGCCGTAAGGCCACATGCTATGATAAGCCTTTTGGACTTAAAGCTGCCCTTGTCTGTTTGGATGCAGTAACCGGTCCGGTCATCTGTCTTCTTATTAGTTGCCGGATTAGCAGCAGAATTTGTGTCCTCAGCCGTAATCCTTGCAGCCTTGATTTCTGTAATACTTATGCCTGTTTTCACATCCACATGAAGCCTCATAAGCTCCATGCGAAAGGCTGCCACAACAGATGCAGCCTGCCTTGAATTTGGATAAATGTAGCCTGCATTGTCATATGCAGGTATTCCAAGTTCTTTAAAAAAACGTATTGTGTCTGCATAATTAAATTGCGACAACCCGTTTTTAATCAGCGCTTTACTGCCGTGAAACTTATTTACAGACATATCAGTGTTTGTGAAATTACATCTGCCGTTTCCTGTTGCAAGTATTTTCTTTCCTATATCATCCTTGTGCTCTAAAAGTGCCACGCGTGCTCCCTTTGATGCAGCAGCTGCTGCCGCCATCAGCCCGGATGCACCGGCACCTATTATAATTACATCGTACATATTCTTTCCCCTAACTGATTTATTTTAACATTAACTTGAATAGCTTTCAAGAAAATCGTACAAATCAGTTTCGTTAAAAAAGTAGAGTCCGTTTGTAACCTTATTTTTCGCTTCATCGGGCAGTTCTTCAAAATACACGCCTGTGTCAAAGTATTTTTCACTTGCAGTGGCGTTGTATACAGGCAGCATTCCAGAGTCATTTTTGATGCAGTATTTTGCATTCTTAGCCTCATTTGATGTCAGAAGGCTTTCTTTTTCATTTTTTTCTTCTTTATCATTTTCATTGCTTTGTGAAATTATCGCAGCCTTGTCTGCTGCTCTTTGCGTATTGATTTTTTCTATCATAACAAGTGCAAGAAGAATTACAACAATAGTTAAAAAACAGATACTGATTTTGCTTTTCATATTATCACCTCAAAATCAGTATCTGTAAATTTTTGTTATTTATTCAATTTTATAATAAATGACATTTTTTTGCCACTTTTATGATAAGTGTGCCCTTTGGAAAATGTCTAAGCTCATCCTCAGTCAGCCCCTTGAGTAAAAGCAGCGCCACTGCATATGAGATAACCGCAATGATTGCAGCAAGAATGAAGGCGATAATCTCAATATGACAGACCTTGTAAAGTATAAAGTATACTATATACGAAATAACTCCCATTATGAGCGAGCTTATGGCCGGTATGATAAAGGTCTTTTTTATTTCCTGCTTAAAGCCGCTGTACTTTTTTAAAGCCATGCTGTTCATAAAGCACATGAGCAGTGCAAAAAACGTATTGGCAAGCACAACTGCATGTATATTGAGCCTGAATATGAGCATAAGCAGTATGAGTACTATGACATGCGCTACAATGGATATCGCAGCGTTGATTACCGGAACTTTGAGCCTGTCAATTCCCTGCAGCAGTCCATTGGACAGAGTGGAAAGCGAGTAAAATACTACCGCAACCGCACCGACATACATCATAAGTGATGCCTCAGCATTTGTTGCACGGGTGCTTGAGAACAGTATATTAAATATTGGCAGTCCAAACACGGCAAGCCCTACTGCACATGGGAATGCGACAACCATGATAAAGCGTGTGGAAAGATTAATCTGTCCTCTCACTGCCTCCATATCGTCCCTGTGATATGCGCCTGTAAGCACCGGCACAAAGGATGCTGCCATAGCTGATGCTATGGATATAGGCACATTGATTAAAAGCTTGTACTTTCCGGTGTATACACCCCACCATACGTCTATATCATTCTGAGTGTATCCCTGAAGCAGTGCAACCTGCTTGAAAATACCCTGGTCGATAATACCACTGATATTGTATATAGTAGTACTTAAAAGGACCGGAATAACCGTAATTACAAGAATCTTCATTGTGTAGCCAAATGAGCTCACCCTGACATTTCGTTCTCTTTTCATCTGCCTCTTGAACACCTTCATATAGATAGCAAAGATAAATACTACAAATAAAAGAGCCGCTACAGAGCCAAGCACTGTTCCAAGTGTACCGCCGGCTGCACCATATGCTGCGGCATAGTGCTCCTTGTCACCAAGCACTGCGCCAATCCTTGTACCTGTACGGTATAGCACATATGCAGCCCATACACTGACTATGGCATTTACTATCTGCTCTATTATCTGTGAGACGGCACTCGGCATCATAGTACCCAGTCCCTGGAAAAAGCCTCTGATGACGCCAAGCACTGCAACTACCAAAAGCCCCGGAGCCAGTACTCTTAAAGCAAAAATACTGTATGGTGTGTTAAGAAGCGTTGTTGCAAAAAAATTGCCACCAAAAAACAGTATGAGTGCCACTGTTGTGCCACTGATGGTTGCAAAAAGCAGAGCACACTTCAGTATCTGATACGTCGCAGTCCGCCTCTTTTTTGCCATCTGGGCCGAAACCATCTTTGATACGGCAAGTGGTAAGCTGTATGATGATATAATCAGCATGACATTATATATTTCAAAGGCTGTGGAATAATAGCCGATTCCGATATCGCCCAATATACGCTGCATCGGTATGCGATATATGAGTCCTATTATTCTGCTTATTATAGATGCTACGGCAAGTATAGAGCCCTGTACTAAGGCATTGCTTGCCCCGTTATTTTTTTTAGACATTTATAAATCCTCTGTTTCAATTGATAACCAGCTTAAATATTAGCGTGTTATACCTAAAGCGTCAAGTATTTTTCTCTGGTGCTCTTCCATTTCGGCAGCCTCATCAGCCTTCATGTGGTCATATCCGAACAGATGAAGCATGCTGTGTGTAATCAGAAAGGCAAACTCTCTTTTTTCGCTGTGTCCGTATTCTACGGCCTGCTCCTTTACCTTGTCAACGGATATGATTATGTCGCCCAGCATGACCTCGCCTGTATCAGGATTGAAATCATCCTCATTCTCGTCTGAAAGGAAAGAAAAATCTCCGGGTGTTTCATATGAAAGCATCGGAAAAGATAATACATCTGTAGGCCTGTCTATCTGTCTGTACTCCTTATTGATGGCATGTATCCCTTCATTGTCTGTCAGTGTCAAATTAACCTCCGCCTCATACGGAAAGCTCTCGTGCTCAAGTGAAGCAGAAACAACAGCTTCTGCGACCTTTTCATAATCAAAATTAAAATTGCATTCTACTTCTTTTTCGATAAAAAAACTCATTTAAGCAGCTCCTCCTTTGTAAGATAGTCTCGTATTTTTAAAAAGTGATTCATGGAAAGCCCTGATTCATCATACATTCCTGAGCTTGACAGCTCATTTAATGTCTGGATAATAAGTATCTCGTGATTCCATTCACTGTCTGCCACATCGTTTTTGATATGATCAAGCCTTACTATTAAAGCATCGACCATATGGATGAGTGCGGATTCAGGGGTCTGTGGGTGTCTTAGTTTGCCATAGTACTCATAGAGTATATTGGTCAGCTTTTCAGGAAAATGCATGGCTAATGCCTGTTCTACTCCTTCCATGACGCTTTTATGCCTCTGCCACTGCCCTATGCGGTAATAAAAGCCTCCTGCTGCACATAGCGCTGTGTCCAGTCCTGCAGCCTTTGCAGCCTTTATGGCAATCGTCGATACGAAATTGCCATGATTGTATTCAGAGAAATTGTGCTTTTTAAGCTGCTTTACAGCAGGAAAATCCTCCTCTATTATTTCTATAAGCCTGTCATTTGTTTCATCAGCGCTAAGTGGCTTAAATACCCTGGCACAAATGATGCCGATAAGCGAAACAATCATGCCGCTTACAGCTCCGGCAATAATAACGGAAACAGAAAACTCCTTTGTTGACATATAATAGAATATGCCCGGTGTCACAATGCTCATACTGATTATGATCAGATATATACATATCTGAAGCTTGTCCTCCTTTAGCATCTTTGCAAGGATAGCACCTGTGATTACAAGAAGCAGCTCACATACGAGCTCAAAGCAGTCGCCGGATACAGTGATTGAAAGCAATATACAAAAATAAGTACCGCTTATAAATGCCAGAAACTCATTGCCAATCAGACAAAGCAATATAGGAAAAATCATCACCGGCCTGCTGTACAGTGGCATAAAACCGCTTATGATACACACTATAGAGCAAATGATAAACGCAAACGTAAACCTAAGATAATCGGTTCTTGAGTTGTTCGACAGCTGCAGTGTGTTCCGCTCGTACTCAAGCTCAAATAAAAGCAGCATATAAAATATGATATCTAAAAAACCCATGCATATCCACTCATCCGGATATACATCACCAAGCAGACACAGCACAAATGAAAGAGCTAAGATTGATATAAAAATTGATATTAGTGATACAACCCTTCTCAATTGCTCTTCCTCTGCTTTCTTACAGTCTTTGCAGTCTGCTTATTTTCATAATCATCATAAGCCTGAACAATTTTTTGTACAAGCGGATGACGCACGACATCCTTGCTTGTCAGATTGCATATGCCTATATCATCTATTTTTTTAAGCACCCTAAGTGCCACATCAAGCCCTGATTTTGCTCCCGGTGCAAGATCCTTTTGTGTCGCATCACCTGTCACGACAACCTTTGAGCCAAAGCCGATTCGTGTAAGAAACATCTTCATCTGTGCAGGAGTTGTATTCTGTGCCTCATCAAGTATGATAAATGCATTGTCAAGTGTACGGCCTCTCATGTACGCAAGAGGAGCCACCTCAATAAGGCCCTTTTCCATGTTGCGCTGGAAGCTCTCAGCTCCCATTATCTGATAAAGAGCATCGTACAACGGT
>UMBG01008864.1_pt1 | contig 13373 bp, 9 predicted proteins | sample 1963931 | NCBI WGS metagenome assembly UMBG01 (sample SAMEA4835938, study PRJEB28245) | human gut metagenome | biome: gut microbiome; material: fecal sample | place: Denmark | collected 2008 | reverse complement strand
GCAACATATCTCAATTTTTTTATAACTTTGCACGTTACTACGATGTCGTTCAAAAGTAGACAAAAAAGAAACACGATCAAAATATGACTGACAAAATCAATGAACTCCTGCGACGTGTCGAGGAGTTTAAGCCGAAAGCCGCCGCCGAAATCGAGGAGTTCCGCATCCGGATCCTCGGCAAGAAAGGCGAGTTGACCGCCCTGATGGAGGAGTTCAAGACGGTAGCCCCCGAACTGAAACGCGAACTGGGCCAGCAGTTGAACCGTCTCAAAAACGAGGCCACGGAGCGCATCAACGCGCTGCGCGAGCAGTTGCAGAACGCCGCGGCCGACGAGGCCTCGTCGTCGGGCGACCTGACGCGCCCCGGCACGGCCGAGCACCTCGGTTCGCGCCACCCGATCTCGCTGGTGAAAAACCAGATCGTCGAGGTCTTTTCGCGGCTGGGCTACACCGTGGCCGACGGACCCGAGATCGAGGACGACTGGCACGTCTTCTCGGCCCTGAACTTCCCGCCCGAGCACCCGGCGCGCGACATGCAGGACACGTTCTTCATCGAGAAGGACCCCGACATCCTGCTGCGCACGCACACCTCGTCGATCCAGGTCCGCACGATGGAGCGTCAGAAACCGCCCATCCGCGTCATCTGCCCGGGCCGTGTGTTCCGCAACGAGGCCATTTCGTACCGCGCGCACTGCATCTTCCACCAGATCGAAGGACTTTACATCGATGAGGGCGTCTCGTTCGCCGACATGAAGCAGTCGCTGCTCTACTTCGCCAAGGAGGTCTTCGGCGAGCAGGCCGTGATCCGCATGCGCCCGTCGTACTTTCCCTTCACCGAACCGTCGGCCGAGGTCGACGTGTCGTGCAACCTCTGCGGCGGCAAGGGCTGCAACGTCTGCAAGGGCACGGGATGGCTCGAAATCATGGGTTGCGGCATGGTGGACCAGAACGTATTGAAAGCCAATAATATCGACCCCGAGAAATATTCCGGATTCGCCTTCGGCATGGGTATTGAACGCATCGCCATGCTCAAGTACGGCGTGAAGGACCTGCGTCTCTATTTCGAAAACGACGTGCGGTTCCTCCACCAGTTCGACGAAGCGCTCTAAACCCCCTGACGCCCATGAAACGCCTCACAGCGACAACGGTCCTCTGCCTTCTGCTCTTCTCCGCAGCGTTCGTCACGGGAAAGGGTCCCTCGGCGGCGCCCGAATACCCCGATTCGCTGCGCAGCGTATGGCTCTACACCGAAGGCGTCAAGCAGAATGCCATCGCCGGAGACTCGGTGCGCGCCCGGGAGCTGTTCCTCGAGGCGATCCGCAACGACTCGACCTACGCCCCGGCCTACTACGAACTCGCGGCGAACGGCATGTACGCCACGCCCGACGAGGCCGTGGAACTGGCCCGGAAGGCTTTCCGGCTCGACACGACGAACAAGTGGTATCACCAGTTCTACGGACAGGCGCTCATCTACGCCGGGCGTTACGACGAGGCGCTGAAGGTCTACCGCCGCCTGCAAACGGAAAACCCGAAAGACCCCGACAACTACCGCATTCTGGCGGCCCTCTACGAGCAGAAGCAAAGTCCCGTCATGGCCCTCGTGACACTCGATTCGGCCGAACTGCGCTTCGGGCGCATTCCCGTGCTGAGCGCCATGAAACGGCGTCTGCTGGTGGCGACGAACCAGATCGACAAAGCCGTGGTCGAAGCCCGGGCGATGGTCGAAGCCGCCCCCTATGAGGCGCAGTGCCACGTGGTCCTCGGCGACCTCTACGCCATCGCCAAGAAGGATTCGCTGGCCCGCGCCGAATACGACCGCGCGTTGCAGATCGACTCCACAAACGTACAGACGCTGATGGCGCTGGCCGATTTTCACGCCGGACGGCAGGATTACCGGGCGCTGCTGGCCGTCACACGGCAGTTGTTCCAATCCGACGAACTGCCGCTCGAAACCAAGATCAAACGCTTCGGGCAGTTCACCTCCGACACGCGCTTCTACCGCGAATATTACTTCCAGCTGAACGACCTGGCCTCGACGCTGGCCATCCGCTATCCCGACGACAAGCGCGTCGTGGAGCTTTACGCCGGCCACCTGATCGCTTCGGGCGAACTGGAGCAGGCCCTCGCGCTCTACAAGAGCCACCTCGCCGACCAGCCTCCCGCGGAGGAGTATTTCCGGGCGGTGATCGACATCGAAAGCTACCTCCAGCACCCCGACTCGGTCGACAAATACGTCACCCGCGCCCTGGAGCTGTTCCCTGCGAAGGTCGATTTCCACCTCTCCAAAGGGCATGTGATGAGCAACTCGAAGCAGTACGTCAAAGCCATCGGCGCCTACAAGGGGGCGTTGCGCCATGCCGACACGGATTCGCTGCGCAGCGTGATCTGGGGCATGATCGGCGACGCCTGGCATCAGAAGGCCGAGGCCGGAGAGCCGAACCTGGAGGAACGCCTGCCCCTGCAAACGGGTCTGCTCGGCAAAAAGGGTATTGCCCGCAAAGCCATGAAGGAGTGCTACAAGGCCTATGAGCGAAGTCTGCGCTACTGGCCCGACAACACAATGGTGCTCAACAACTACGCCTATTTTCTCTCGCTCGAGGAGCGCGATCTGGAACGGGCGCTCACCATGTCGAGCCGCGTCGTGGCGCTCACCGACAACAACCCCACCTACCTCGACACACACGGCTGGGTGCTCTTCAAGCTGGGACGCACGGACGAAGCCAGGAAGATTCTGCAAAAAGCCGTGGCGCTCGACGGACAGAAAAGCCCCGAACTGATGGTTCACTACGGTGACATCCTGCACCTCCTGGGCGAGCAGTTCATGGCTGAAATCTACTGGCGGAGGGCGCTTGAAAAGGGTTACAACGCCCGGCAGATCGAACAGCGGCTGAAACAACCCGCCGTCAAAAAGCCCGAACCCAAAGAATAGCCCTACCATGAGACCGCTCCGCATCCTGACCCTTGCGTTCCTGCTCTTCACCCTCACCGCCGCCGCACAGACCGACCGCCGCATCGAGGAGCAGAAACGGGTCATCGCGGCCCTCGAAAAGCGGATCGCCACCGAAGAGCAGGAGATTTCGAAGATCCAGAAGGGCCGCACGGCCACCGAGGAACGGGTGCGCCGCCTGGCGCGCCAGATTGATTCGCGCAACCAGCTGCTCGACGAGACCGAAAAGCAGGCGCGCCTCCTGCGCGGAGAGATCGCCCGCACGGACAGCGTGGCCGGGAACCTTTCGGCAAAGCTCGAACGCGACCGCGCGCAGTACGGCGAAATGGTGCGCGAAGCCTACCGCAACTACAAGCACAACAACTACCTGACCTATATCTTCTCCTCGCGCGACTTCACGGACGTGGCGCGCAAGATCACCGCCCTGCGCGAGGTCGCCTCGCTGCGCGAACGCAAACTGCGCGACATCGAGGCGCTGACCGCCGAGGTCCGCACCGAAAAGGAGACGCTCGACCGCCGCAAGCGGTCGCTCGACTCGGTGACGCGCAGCCTCTCGGCGCAGCGCGAGAAACTCCAGCGCGACGCCCGCAACGCCAAGGCCAGCATCCGGTCGATGTCGCAGAAGGAAAAGACGGCCCTGCAACGCAAAATCGCACAGGAGCAGCAGCTCGACGTGGCCATCGGCGAACTGCGCAAGCTGACCAAAGGCAACACCGAGGGCGCTTCGTTCTCGGCGAAAACCTCCGGGCTGCGTCTCCCGGTGACTGCCGGACGCGTGAAGCGCTACAAGGAGAACATGGCCGAGATCACCGGTCCGAAGGGAGCGCACGTCATCTCGATCTACGACGGCAAGGTCGTCGACGTGAAGCGCAACCGCATCACCAACAAATACGACGTTTACGTCGCTCACGGCGAATACATAACCTCCTATGCCAACATGGGGACGATCTGCGTCGAGAAGGGCCAGAAAGTGGCAAGAAACGCACAGATAGGAACCATCGGCTCGGCGGTCAACGTGATGACGATGGAAACCGAATACAAACTCGTCTTCGGCATCTACCCGCCCAACCCCGGACAGAAGATGCGGGCGGAGGAGTGTTTCCGAAAATAAAACCGCCGTTTCATGCGGTTCCGTGCGGTGGCCGGCACGCCGTCCGCCCCGGGACGGACAACGACATAACAACAAAAAAAATGGCTGTCAGATACTTTACCGACGACTGCACCTACCGACTCCCGCAAAAGCGCCTCACGGCACGATGGCTGCACGAAGTGGCCGCAGGGGAGGGCTACGCGCTGGGCGACGTCACCTATATTTTCTGCTCGGCGCAGCGGCTGCTGGAGATGAACCGCCAATACCTCGGGCACGATTACTTCACCGACGTCATCACGTTCGATTACAGCGACCGCAAAGGCGCACGGATCGTCTCGGGCGACATCTTCATCGACGTCGAGACCGTTGCCGACAACGCCCGCCAGTACGGCGCGACGACCTTGCAGGAGATGCGCAGGGTAGTGGTCCACGGGGTGCTGCACCTCTGCGGGCAGGGCGACAAAACGCCCCGCACCAATGCACAGATGCACCGAAAGGAGGACAAATACCTGAAATTCTGGGAGGACCCCCGGCAGTGACCGCGATGAAACACGCCCGATTTATCGCAGCGACCGTCCTCGCGGCTCTCCTGCTGGCCGGATGTACGGGCCGCCGCACGGCCGGAGACGCCGCAGACAAGGCTTCCGCCGGCGACGGCACGTCCGAAACCGCAGTTTCCACGCCGGAGCCGACAGGAGAGGAGACGCCGGCAGGGGAGAGGCCTCCGCTCGCCGCATCCCGTACCTGGACCGGCCGCGACGGCAGCAGCAAACGGTGGGGACCCTTCGTGGAGAACGACACGACGTTTCTCTTCGTCCACGAGTACCTTATCGGCAATGACACGAACCGCTATAAGGTCTTTATCCGAAAAGGTCCGCAGCCGAACGACATTCCCAATTTTGCAAGCCTTTCGCCGCAGAACGAGTCGGCATGGAAGGATTTCACCGACCTGCTGCACACGCTCAAGAAACGCCGTCCCGGGCCGCTTGCACACCATGCGGCGCTGGCCGGACTTCCGCACAGCTGGACGCCGGTCCGCTCTTTCCGGGGGAGCTACTACGTAAACTGTTTCAATCCCTATCCGGTGTGGATTTCGGATTCGCTTTTCGTCCGTCAGACAATGGACGGCCCGCGGCCCTCACGCATCAGTGCGGCGGAACGCATCGCCCCGACGCATTACCGCCTCCGGACAACGGCCGGAGACGACGGCATCGACCGGGTGGACATATACCTCGTGGACACCGTGTGCAGGATGGCTGTGTTCGCCTTCAGCAATGACCGGAAAACAGAACGGTTTCAGTCGCTTTATGTTCCCTTTGAAACGGGACTTGAGATGGATATGATCGACTTTCACTCGCTGGAACTGCCCGACGAGAGCGAGGTGGAGTGGGACGAAACCGACTTCGAAGCGTTGATTTCCGGAGCCGTACCACTCCGGGAGACAGATCCGAAAACAGACAAAACGAATAACGAATGACACTCGATTACGACATTATCGTCATCGGCGGAGGACACGCCGGATGCGAAGCCGCCTCGGCCGCCGCACGGCTCGGCTCGTGCACGCTGCTGCTCACGATGGACATGGCCAAACTGGCTGCCATGTCGTGCAACCCGGCAGTCGGAGGAGTAGCCAAAGGTCAGATTGTCAGAGAGATAGATGCATTAGGCGGCCAAATGGGCCGTATCACCGACCTCACGACCATTCAGTTCCGGATGCTCAACCGGTCGAAGGGTGCGGCAATGTGGAGCCCCCGGGCGCAATGCGACAAAACCCGTTTTTCGGAGGAGTGGCGTCGCACGCTCGAAAACACCTGGAACCTCTATATCTGGCAGGACGCCGCGACCGAACTGCTGTTCGCCCCGGCTCCGGAAACAAACGCGGCGCCGTCGGACAATCTGCCCGACGAAACCACAACGTCGTTCAATTCCGCGCCCGGCACGATTTCTTCGGCAGCCGAATCGGATGCAGATTCAGATCCGACACTCCGAAATGCACCGTCGGCCGCCGGAAAACTCGCCATCCGGGGCGTTCGGACCCGCATGGGCATCGAATTTTCCTGCCGGAAAGTCATACTCACCTCCGGCACATTCCTCGGAGGAGTGATGCACTGCGGAGCCTCGCACGCCGAGGGCGGCAGGGCGGGGGACGCCGCTTCGCACGGCATTACGGAGAGTCTCCGGGCCATCGGTTTCGAGACCGGACGCATGAAGACCGGAACCCCGGCGCGCCTCGACGCCCGGACCATCGATTTCGAAATCCTCGAACCGCAATACGGCGACGAAAACCCCGCCAAATTCTCCTTTTCACCCGAAACGCAACCGGTCAAAGAGCAGCTTCCCTGCTTTCTGGTCTACACTTCGAAAGAGGTTCACGACATCCTCCGCACCGGATTCGACCGGTCGCCGCTGTTCAACGGCACGATCTGCGGCATCGGTCCGCGCTACTGCCCGTCGATCGAGGACAAACTCCGCACCTTTGCCGACAAAGACCAGCACCAGCTCTTCCTGGAACCCGAAGGCAGTTCGACCAATGAATATTACCTGAACGGCTTTTCGTCGTCTCTGCCCTGGGAAGTTCAATGGAAAGCCCTGCACAAAATCCGCGGATTCGAGGATCTGCACATTTTCCGGCCCGGATACGCCATCGAATACGACTATTTTCCGCCTACACAGTTGCACCATTCACTCGAAACGAAACTGGTTTCGGGTCTTTACTTCGCCGGGCAGGTCAACGGTACGACAGGATATGAGGAAGCGGCAGCGCAGGGCCTGATAGCGGGCATCAATGCCCACCGGGCAATGAAAGGGGAGAGTCCGGTCGTTCTGAAACGCGACGAAGCCTATATCGGCGTACTGATCGACGACCTGGTGACCAAAGGCGTCGACGAACCCTATCGCATGTTCACCTCCCGGGCCGAATATCGCATTCTGCTCCGACAGGACAACGCCGACATCCGTTTGACTCCGCTGGGATACAAAATAGGTCTGATTTCGCAAAAACAAAACGATCATTTCACCAAAAAAAACACACTCGTAGAATCGCTTATTTCATTCGCCCGCGAACAGAGTGTCAAAGCAGCCGAAATTAACGACTATTTAAAATCGGTCGATTCAGAACCTTTATCGCAGGGAAGAAAGCTTTACGACATTCTGATGCGCAATAACGTCACATTCGATTCGCTGCAAAACGCGCTGCCCAAACTGCGGAAATTCATCGCGGCAAACGAAATAACTCCCGAAGCGATCGAAGAGGCGGAAATCCAAATCAAGTATAAAGGATATATCGAACGCGAAAAATTCATCGCAGAGAAATTGCGACGCCTCGAAAACATCCGAATTCCGGAAAATTTCGATTTTCATTCGATGCAAGCGCTGACAATCGAAGCCCGTCAAAAACTCTCCCGCATCCGACCCGAAACGATCGGTCAGGCATCACGAATTCCCGGAGTTTCACCTGCCGACGTCAATGTATTGCTTGTAAAATTCGGGCGATAGGGTATAATGTTCCACGTGGAACAAGTGCAAGAAAACACACCGGATACCCAGACAAAGCAACTAATATTAAAAAGCCACTCCTTCGGGAGTGGTTTTTTAATATTAATATTTCGCTATTTTACAGCACAACCGTACACCAGTCGTATTTATCCTCCGCACGACCATACTGAATATCCTGCAAGCGCGTGTAGAGTTCCATACAGTTCTTTCCGACCTCGTCGCCATAATCATACGACTTTTCGGTCTGCATATCGTAAATATATCCGATAGGGGAGATAACCGCTGCCGTTCCGCAGGCGCCGCACTCCTCGAAAGATTCCAACTCCTCGACCGGAATATGACGCTCCTCGACAACCAAACCCATATCACACGCAATCTGACGAAGGCTCATGTTGGTAATCGACGGCAAAACCGAAGGCGACTTCGGCGTGATATACTTACCATCCTTGATACCGAAGAAATTGGCAGCTCCGCACTCTTCAATGTATTTATGCTCGGCAGCATCGAGGTACATGATATTCGAATAGCCCATTTTATGTCCTTTTTCGCCCGACAACAGGCTGGCCGCATAGTTGCCTCCGACCTTCACATCGCCTGTTCCACGTGGAGCAGCGCGGTCCTGTTCCCGGTCGATAGCAACTCGAATCGGTCTGATTCCCGATTTGAAATAGGCTCCGACGGGCGAACAGTAGACAATCAGCAGGGCTTCCCGGGCCGGTTTCACGCCCAATCCGACCGTCGTTCCGAACATCACCGGACGCAGATAGAGCGAAGCTCCCGTACCGTAGGGAGGAACGAAACGCTCGTTGCGCTTGACGACCTCGATGCAGGCATCGACAATCATTTCAATCGAAGGAACCGGCAAGCACAAGCGTTTCGCCGAGGACTGGAGACGCCGCGCATTGTCGGCAACGCGGAAAAGACTCACTTTTCCGTCTACACCGCGGAAGGCCTTGAGACCCTCGAAAAGTTCGATGCCGTAGTGCAGGCATGAAGCCGACATGTGCATCTGGATATATTCGTCATCGGTAACCACCATATCGCTCCATTTCCCGTCGGCAAAGGAGTAGCGAACATTGTAATCGGTTTTGCGATAGTCGAAGCCCAAAGCGCTCCAATCTGTATTTTCCATATCCTATGTTTTTAAAAGATTTATCGAAAATTAGCTATATCAACGATCAACCCACAACAGCCCCGTTGTGGGTGGCCTCGCCGGGTTGCAGCAGGCGCAGTTTTCCGGAAGCGTCCTCCGCCATCAGAATCATACCGTTCGAAAGAATACCCTTCAGTTCGCGCGGAGCGAGATTCACCAGGACGAGCACCTGCTGTCCGACCAACTCTTCGGGCGTGAAATGTTCGGCGATTCCCGAAACTATCTCGCGTTTGTCGATACCCGTATCAATCGTCAGTTTCAGCAATTTCTTCGTTTTGGCGACTTTTTCGGCCGCCAGAATCGTCGAAACGCGAATATCCATTTTCTGAAAATCGTCGAATTGAATCGTATCTTTTTGAGGTTCAATATTTTGAGCAACTTCAGCGGCTTCATTGGCTGCTTTGGTCGCCGCAAGTTTATCCAGCTGACGCTGAATCACGTCGTCCTCGATCTTTTCGAACAGCAGAGCAGGTTCCCCGATGGCGTGTCCCGCCGGAATCAGGTCCATTGCACCGAGACGTTCCCAGCCGAATTTACCGACAGCCAGCATCCGGAGGATCTTCTCCGCGGAGAAGGGCATGAACGGCTCGATGGCGATGGCCGTGTTGGCCGTGATCTGCAAAGCGATATTGAGAATCGTCTCCACACGCGCCGGATCGGTCTTCACGACCTTCCACGGTTCGGTGTCGGCCAGGTATTTGTTGCCGATGCGCGCGATGTTCATGGCGTCCTTCAACGCCTCGCGGAAACGGTAGTTTTCGATATTTCCTTCGAGCGAAGCCTTTACGGCGGCAACCTCCGCGATCGACTGACGATCGTAATCGGTCAGTTCACCGCATGCCGGAACCTTGCCGCCGTAGTATTTCTGGGTCAGCACCAGCGCCCGGTTGACGAAATTTCCCAGCACAGCCACCAGTTCGTTGTTGTTGCGGGCCTGGAAATCCTTCCACGTGAAGTCGTTGTCCTTTGTCTCCGGAGCATTGGCGCAGAGCACATAACGCAGGACATCCTCCTTGCCGGGGAACTCCTCGAGGTACTCGTGCAGCCATACGGCCCAGTTGCGCGAGGTCGAAATCTTGTCGCCTTCGAGGTTCAGGAACTCGTTGGCCGGCACGTTTTCGGGCAGGATATAGTCGCCGTGGGCCTTGAGCATCGACGGGAAGACGATGCAGTGGAAGACGATGTTGTCCTTGCCGATAAAGTGGACCATCTTGGTGTCCTCCGACTTCCAATAACGTTCCCAATCGGGCGTAAGATCCTTTGTAGCAGATATATAACCGATAGGAGCGTCGAACCACACATAGAGCACCTTGCCCTCGGCCCCCTCCACAGGAACCGGGATGCCCCAGTCGAGGTCGCGGCTCACGGCACGCGGCTGAAGACCTCCGTCGAGCCAGCTCTTGCACTGCCCGTAGACGTTCGTTTTCCACTCCTTGTGCCCGTCCAGAATCCATTCACGCAGGAATTCCTCATAGCGGTCCAACGGCAGGTACCAGTGTTTCGTCTCCCGCTTCACGGGCACGGAACCCGACACGGCGCTGTGCGGGTCGATCAGTTCGTCGGGCGAAAGGGTAGAGCCGCACTTCTCGCACTGGTCCCCGTAGGCGCGGTCGTTGCCGCACTTGGGGCAGGTCCCCACGATATACCGGTCGGCCAAGAAGGTCTGCGCCTCCTCGTCGTAATACTGCATTGATGTCTTTTCGATGAACTTGCCTTCGTCGTAAAGTTTCCGGAAAAAGGCCGACGCCGTCTCGGCGTGGGTCTTGGACGAGGTCCTCGAATAGATGTCGAACGACATGCCCAGCCCCTCGAACGATTTTTTGATCAGCGCGTGGTAACGGTCCACGATCTGCTGGGGCGTCACGCCCTCCTTGCGGGCCTTGATCGTGATGGGTACGCCGTGTTCGTCCGATCCGCAGACCGAAATCACGTCGCGCCCCCGAAGCCGCAGGTAACGCGTATAAATGTCCGAAGGTATGTAAACTCCAGCCAGATGGCCGATATGTACCGGACCGTTCGCATAAGGGAGCGCCGATGTCACGAGGTAGCGTTTGAACTCTTTTGCCATAAATGTAAAATAGATACAGTATTACTAATTTCTGTCAAAATTACTAATTTTTAAGAGAATCGGGAACGAAAAGCACATATTTTGTGAAAGGTTTAAAGAAAAGAAGGCGCACCCGCCGGGCACGCCTTCTCGATCTCACCGGAAAATCCGGCCTTTATTCGAACTGCAATTCGTCGAGCAGCCATCCGGCTCCGGCGAATTTGTCGATGACAAACAGCACGTAACGCACGTCCACGGCAATCGTCCGCTGCAATTCGGGTTCGAACGCCACATCGCCCGACATGGCCTCCCAGTTACCGTCGAAGGCCAGTCCCAACAGCGCTCCTTTGGCATTCAGCACCGGGGAACCGGAGTTGCCGCCCGTGATGTCGCAGTCGGCCAGGAACGCCACGGGAAGCTCTCCCCGTTCGTTGGCGTAACGGCCGAAATCCTTCGCCGCATACAACTCCTTGAGGCGGGCGGGAACGGTGAACTCCGTTGGATTCTGCGAATTCTCCTTCTCCATCACGCCCTTGAGCGTCGTATAGTAGTTATAGTGAATGCCGTCCGCCGGATCGTAGGGCAGCACGCGCCCATAGGTCAGACGGAGTGTGAAATTGGCGTCCGAAGCCCAGGCCTTGTTCGGCTGCATGCGCATCAGCCCCGCAATGTAGAGCCGCTGTCCGTCGGCGAACTTCCGCTTCCCGGCCAGCTGCGCCGCCGCCAGTTCCCGCATTTTCGCCGTATAGGATTTGTTCAGCAGCACGGCGGGATCGTTCGAAACGTCCGTCCCGGCGGCGGCCGCAGCCAGCGCCTTCCGCTCGTCGGCGAACACCGAATTGTCGTAGAGATAATCCACATAGGCGTCCGTATCGCCGCCGAACCGCTTGCCGATCACCTCGGCGAACACCGAAGGCAGCTCCTTGCAGTTCTCCCCGACGATCCGGAACATCCGCTTCGCCACGCGCCGGTCGGTCGGCATGTTGTAGTCTTTATAGAACGCTTTCAGCGCCTCGGTCAGCTCCCCGCCCTTCTTCGAAACGGCCAGGCGCGCCGGTGCGAGAATCTCCACCGAACGGCCTATCGCCTCGCTCAAGTACTGGCTCGAAGCGAAATAGGGGGCCGTCTCCTCCACCGATTCGCGGATCAGGTTCAGAGCGTTCGAATAACCTTCCGTAGGCAGCGTGTTCTTCGCCGCCCAGGCGGTGAAAGCCGCCTCCTGCTCCTGCTTGCGGACCTTCACGTCGAGCCGGCGGATACCGCGCGACTTGCCGATCGAGTTCTTCCAGTAGTTCGACGACTGGGCGTACTTCGAAGCGTACTGAATGCGGACCTTGGCGCTGGCGGCCATGTCCTCCTTCAGAATGGCCTGCCGCTCGCCGCGGATGAAGATGCGCTGCGGGTTTTCCACTTCGAGCAGACGGTCGATCTCGTAGGAGGTCATGTAACGCTGCGTCGACCCCGGGAAACCCATGATCATCGCGAAATCCCCCTCGTCGTAACCGCCGAGCGAAATCTTCAGGAACTTTTCAGCCTTGTAAGGGCGGTTTTCGGGCGAATAATCCGCCGGCCTGTTGTCCGGTCCGGCATAGACGCGAAAGACCGAGAAATCGCCCGTATGACGCGGCCACATCCAATTGTCGGTGTCGCCGCCGAACTTGCCGATCGACGTGGGAGGCGCACCGACCAGGCGGACGTCCCTGAAGACCTCGATCACGAAGGCGAAATACTGGTTGCCCCCGAAAAAGGACTTGATCTCGACATCCATACCGGGGTTCTCCCCGGCAAGGCGTTCCGAAACGGCCTTCACCTGTCCGGCGACCAGCTCTTCCCGCTCCCCGCCGCCGGCGATGTCGGGCACGGCGCCCAGCACGTCCGGCGTCACATCGACGATCCGGCGGATAAAGCGCACCTTGAGTCCCGGAGCCGGCAGCTCTTCGGCGCGCGACATGGCCCAGAAACCGTTCTTGAGGAAGTCGTGCTCCACGGACGAAAGCGACTGGATCGACCCGTAACCGCAGTGGTGATTGGTGAACAGCAGTCCGTCGGGCGAAACGATCTCACCCGTGCATCCGCCGCCGAAAATGACGATGGCGTCCTTGAGCGAAGAGTTGTTCATGCTGTAAATCTCCTCGGCCGAGAGTTTGCATCCGCGGGCCTTCATGTCCTTGCTGTTCATTTTCTGGAGATAGGGCAGCATCCACATGCCCTCGTCCGCCGCCGCCGAGAGCGTGACGCACGCTGCGGCGAGCAGTAAAAAGATTTTCTTCATAAAGTGCATTAAAGATTAATCGTATGTAATCGCTTCAGATTATTTGACATTGATCATATTCAGAATGGACCGCTCCGCCGCCCGGCGCACCTCGTCGTCGAGCACGATCTCGGGCGATTCGTTCTCGAGGCACGCGCAGATGTTCTCCAGCGTCACCATCTTCATATACTTGCAGTTGTTGCATCCACACGTCTCGTCGTCGGGAGGCGCCGGGATGAACCCTTTTTCCGGATAACGCCTCTTCATCTCGGCGAGGATTCCCGCCTCGGTCACCACGATGAACTCCTGCGCGTCGCTCCGGCCGCAATATTCGAGTATCCCCGCCGTGGAACCCACATAGTCGGCCACTTCGACGATATAGGCCCGGCA
>UMBG01006916.1_pt1 | contig 13767 bp, 10 predicted proteins | sample 1963931 | NCBI WGS metagenome assembly UMBG01 (sample SAMEA4835938, study PRJEB28245) | human gut metagenome | biome: gut microbiome; material: fecal sample | place: Denmark | collected 2008 | reverse complement strand
TACACAATCACCCATGATATATACTACCGTGCCTCGTATGGCTCTCGACAACGCCGCCTGTATTTTTAATTCGTCGTGGTCGCCGTCACACACGACAAATATTTGATTTTTTGAAATGTCTGTAACTGTTTTATCAATTTCGGTGATTTTTGTTGTATTGGCAGTAATTTTTGATGTATTCGTGTTAATATCATCACGCAATACCGCCACACATTCATCATCATAACAAACGGCCGACTGTATTAATGTTTTCTGTTCACACGCATTTCCCGTCGGGTCACCGTTTGTATAAAAGTTATCCGATACAATTCGGAATGAAATTGATTTAATTTCTTTGGTTACAGGGATTTCAATTTTAAATTTCGTTGTTTTATACGTTTCTGATGTGCCGTTTATCGTGATTGTTTTATCACCGGTATCAGTTGTTGTGTAATATGACTGTCCGAATGTTTCTGTTGTTGTATCAGTGTATGTAATCAATACGTCTGTTTCACCTATATTCAAACCGCCACTGTCGCAACCGTCCACAGCTATATGACGTGACGCCACATTGAATGTCAATTCTAATGTGGTTTCCGTTTTCGGTTTACGGCGAAAATTATCAACAACAAAATTGTGATACAAATACGTTCCGTTTTCAAACGAACCCGAATATGACAAATACTGTACACCGCTGTCGTCAGTGACTAATGTGTTGTCACTGTTGACGTATTTAGATAAATCATAAAACAGGTTATCCGTTGTCAGTTCTGTATTTATATCTGATATTTTTGCTTTCAACTCGTTGTCCGCCGCCTGTCGGTCCGAAATTTCAGTACTGATTTTTTCATTCAGTGAATGCTCTGCACCCTCTCTGTCCGAAATTTCAGTTGTCAGTTTTGTTGAAATTTCATTGACCGCCTCTAAAAACGAATTTTTATTATTGGTTTTTAGTCCGTTCAAATTGTTGATACCTGTAAACGTTTGCGCCCTGTTGTACATTGTTGTTACTGTTGCGGTGTTATATCCTACCGTCATTAATGCGATAGTTCCCTCTTCCGGTGACGTTTCAACATCTTCAACCGTCATTGTCAGCGTACCTGTTTCGGGTGAATAATATATACAAATATATTTGTCGCCGTCCTCACCTTTTCCGCAACCGAACATTGCGGATAAATCCGCCGCCTGTATTGAATAACCGTCTAACAGGATTTTTGATTTAACCGTGTTACCCGCTACTGTAACCGTGCCTGTACTGTGTCCTGCGTCGATACTGACAGCCATATCCGCCGCAGTCAATGAATATGTAACAGTATGCTTTGTCGTTTCATCAGTGCCGTACAACTCTGTTTTGTCAGCCTTTTTGCTGTCTGCTGTCTGTCTTTCGGTGATTTCACTGTCAATATTACGTTGCAGTTCATTATCCGCCGCCTGTCGTATTGTTACTTCGTTGCTTATGCGACTGCTTAACGAACTATCCGCACTTTCCCTCGCTTTGGTTTCGGCTGTGATTTTGTCTGCCAAACCTACATCAGCGTTGGTGCGTTGCGTGATTTCTGTGTCCAATTTGTCGGACAGTGTGTTGTGGTCGGTTTGAATTGCCGTGAAATTATCGCGAACAATCTTCCACCATTTCGATAAAAATGTTTTACCGTCAAAATTAAAATTTAATTTCATTTTATCAGTCCTTTCTAATCGTAATTGATTGGGATTTCATTAAAAAAACACGCCGTAAGCGTGCTATGGTGGTATTCGTCTGTACATTATGTCACCTCATTTTTGGTACGAAAAAAGCACTCACCGTTTTGGCAAGTGCCTTTCTTGATAAAATCATATTTTGTTGTTATTTGCAAGATTTAATCGTTTATTTCAACAACGGCTGTATCTCGTCGACAAATTGGTCGTACGGGATAACTTCATCTGAATCCATAACCGTTGTTTTGCCCGTATAAATCACATTATCACCGCTTACGGCTTTAAATGTTTTTGTATCGTAGTCGTAGTCAAATTTATATCCTGCGTCTTGAATTTTAGTCGCCACAAAATTAATCAACGCATAGTATACACCGTCTTTTTGAGTAATGAAAGCAGAGTCGTTTATATACTCTGTCGGTGGAGTGTATTTACTTGTAACTGCCATATTATCATCTTCTTTCTTTTCTGATATTGTGGCGGTGCTTGTTTGGTTATCATACTGTACGTCTTTTCCTAATGCTTCACTCACTGCCCTTATCGGCAAGTATGTTGTATCATTGTATAGGAAATTATCGGCTTGTACTTCTTTACCGTCTACAACAACTTTGATTGTATTCGGTAAAACATTTATATTCTGCCATACGTCAGCCGCGTATGCTCCCGCACACGATATAACACCCATAACGAGCATACCGCATATAAAACTTTTCATATTCCCTTTCATAAAAAATACCTCCTTTGTAATACCTAAATTGTACCACAAAGGAAGATTTTTGTAAATATTTTTATGAAATATCTGTTATAAGTCCGCCCGAAACTGTTACAGTTTTTCCGTCTGCCGTTTGAAATGTTCCGCTTGCTCCTTGTTCAAACTTCCACTTATTTTTGCCGACTGTCGTGCCATTTCCCGAACTAAGTATGTCTAATCCATACGTTCTTAACAAAATTCCCGATATAGCGTTGTATATTTGAAAAATACACTTATTATTGTAGTATAAATTAAAATCAGTATATCTCATATCGTTGCTACTCGGTGCATTACACCACAAACCGTACCTGTTGCCGTCTGCATCGTAACTTTGAATACCGTTTTTGTCTATAACGGTCCTTGCTTCTGTGTCCGTACCCGTTGCAAATATACCCGTTATCGTTACATTACCGTTCTCGTCCATTTCGATTGTTTTCTTTTTAAGCTGATTAAACAGCTCAAAAACGAATTTACCGTCCATATTGCCGAGATTTATACGTCGTCTGCCCTTGTCGTCCTCTATGTACAGTAAATCACCGTCTAACAGCAGTTTTTTGTTATCTGATTCAACGGGGTTTTGGGTACTGTTCACCGTACCGTGAAAATAGCTTGTTTTCAGCTTATTCGCTCTGCCCGAATTTTTCTGAATAGTTTTTATCAGCTTTCCCATATACCACGCGCGGTAATACGCATTAGCCAATGTAGGCTGACCGATTGTTACTGACGGCTGTTTTGCGCTGTATGGGTAATACGTCATTGATACAATTCGCTGTTTATGTTCGATATTATCTTCAAAAACGTGTACTGTATCGCCCAACGCAATTTTATAAAAATCACCGTACTCGGCAAGTTTATTCAAATCAACCACGTCACCCGTGATTGTCAGTTGAGGGCGGTCAAGTCTAAAATCGTTACCCTCGCCCTTTAAGTCCCACTCACCAAACGCCTTTAGCTTTTCGGGGTCATCATAATCGCTATAATCTCGGTACGCCTCACGAATACCGTACTTCTCGATACCCTCTTTACTGTCAATGTACGGCTTACCGCCGTTTACAGATGAAATCGTCAAATCGTCCTTGCCGTACATATACAGTCTTGTCGTCAGCTCTTGCGTGTTTCTCTCGACAGAAAGACTTGTCATATTCTTCTTTATTGACATTCTCACTCCGTTATCCTTACCGATACGCTCCACAACCGCAAATCGGTAATTGTCATAATATATTTCACCCCTGCCGTAAGCCTCTATGACGTTTTGAATTACGTCATAAGTATTTATCTTATCAGTCGGGTAAAAGTCGATTTTAACGCCGTCTGCGCCTATTCTCGTCATACCCATTTCTTTAAGTTCACTGTCGGGTATAAGCTCAAACTTTGTATCGGCTATCGCAAGTTTTATAACGTCGTACGGGTCAACACCTATCGTTGACTTCGATACATCAGTGTCATTGCCTATCGTAGGAAAATGATGTCGCATTGCGTCCTCATAAAATATCCTGTTGGCTTTTACCGTCATAATTCTTGAACCGCTGTAATCTCGTTTCACAGTTGTAATTCGGTATGCTTGTCCTTCAACCGATACTATACGATTTTCTTTTATAAGCTCCGATTTTTCGTCTTTCATAGGGTATTTAAAAGAAACTGTGTGCGTTTCCTGCAATCCCTCGAACACCGCCACTTCATACGCTTTGTTAAGATACGCAAGGCAACCGCCTGTGAAGTCTGTTTCGTTCCATTCGTGTAATTTAAAAGCCATATTATTCGCTCCATTTCATATTATCAAAATCTACGTCGTACAAAAATTTAGGCGTGTAATTTATCTGTACAACTCCACCGCCTGTTACCGTTATCGTGTTATCCAGTTCGGGAGCAAGTTCAAAAAACTCACCCTCTGCATATGCCATAAGGCTTGTATTTCCGCTATAAACTATTTCTTTTTCGCAGTCGATAACTATGTCGCCTGTGTAATTAACAGTGATACTCTTACCGTTATTGCCTATGGTAAACGGACTTGTTGCATCCGTTACCATTATAATCGGTTTGACGTGTACATCACCGATATTCGGTATGTTTTTGTATGTACCGCTACCGTTCAATGTCAAATACTCGTCTTGACCTATTGGAATTTCGGTATCAAGTGATATATCGGTGTCAAGGCAAGGTCCGTTCAGAGCGTCAAATATCAATTCCGAAAAAGGCTCTGCCTTATACGTCACTGACAAAACGGCTTTTCTGCCGTCGTGTTCGGGTGTATATGACACGCTGTCCATTACCCTTACATTCCATTTAACAAACGGCATATCGTTAAAAATAAGCGTGCCTTTGCCCTTAAACCAACGGCTTATAGCGGTTAGCTTTTTGTTTAATTCTTCGGTACTGTCCGCACCGATATTAAAATCAATCTGAAATTTTCGTGTATTGAAATATTCGTGACCCGATACGTCAGTAAAATCATATTCACCGTCCGCTTCGTTGACATTCTCGGTGAATTCCTTTACCTGCGGAAATACGGGACGGTCCTTTGTTCTGACCGTCACTCGCTTAAAATCCGTTGTATTTTTGCCGTTAAATTCAATACCGTTACGCATATCTTTCCTCCTATAATCCTACGTATTTGTTCAATGCATCTTGTTTTTCTTCCGGTGTCATTTGCATGAAGTTATTTATGATCTTCCTGTTGTCGCTCATTGAATTATTTTCAATTTTGAAACTATCGAATTTGTCAAGCATTCGACTTAGCAAACTTTCTATATTACCGCCTGTCGCCGAAACCTTATCGGTTATCGTTGCTACATATGCAGATATGTTGATGTCGGCATTTTGCAATCCTGTAAGAATGTTTTTCTTGCCGTCCTCCATTTGCTTGTATTCAGCCTCAAGACTTTCAATAGTGGCATTATTCTTTTTCTGTAGTTGGTACAATTCTTCATCACGTTGCAACTGTTTCATTTGTTCCTGCAACTCTTTGTACTTCTGTTGCCCCTTATCAGTAACTGAATTTGCGTACACATCAAGTTGTGCCTGTACCTCTGACATATCTGTTTTGCGATCCTGTACGTCCCAACTGTCACGAAGTGCTTGCTCTTGCTTTGAAAATTCGTCTTTGACATTTGAAATATAGTCTTGTTGCTTTTGGAGCAGTTTGTCAACCGCACTTGATTGCGACTTGTACAGTTCCATACTGTACTTGTTTGTGTCGTCAATAAATTCCTCAAAACTGATTTTACCCGCATTGTAAAACTCTTTTACTCGGTCAATTTTGCGTTTTAGAAAATCTTCCTCACTGTCACCGTACTTATCCCAATCATCATATGTACTTCTTAACTCCTGCCAAGCGTCTGCGTCTTTTTGCCATGCCGAATACTCGTCAGCATTCTTTTGAGCCACTGCGTCATAACGTTTTTCTTCAAGTGTCTGTTTTTCCTCGACGTATTTTTGATAATTAATAACGTCATTCGCATAAAATTCTTCAAGACGTTCCGCCTCTCTGTCGATACCTGCAATGTAGTCGTCTATCGACATACTGTGATACTTCTGCTGATGTTCAAGCCAACTGTCCGAGTAGCTTTTCATATCGTCATAAAGCGTTTCGCCTGCGTCCGACACGTTGTCAACATAATCGTCCCAAGTGATTTTTGCGTCTTGTAAATCTTGATAATTTCTGTCTTTTATACGTTTGAAAGCGTCAAGCGGTGTGTCGCCGTTATCACCCCAATCGTTTATAGCGCTGTGCTTTTCAAGGTATGCCTTTGACTGTTCGTTGAACTCTTTCGTCTGTTTCTGCATAATAGAGAAAATTTGTTCCTCTATGTCGGCAATATCCTTGTCGTTCGACTTGAATTTCTCTTGAAATTCTAACCACTTTTCTAATTCTTGTGCAGTCGTTACTGCGTGCGTTTTTGTGTAATGCGTCCAATCGTCCTTGGCTGATGTAAACGCGTCCGAATTGTCTTTTCCTGTTGCGTAATGCGGTATACCCATACCCGACATTATCGCTTTGGTTTGTGACGCTGTGTACACCTTTGCACCCTTTGACAACGGCAATACTACGTCCTTGCCCTGTGGTATAAATGCACGTCCTTTATCAACGATTAATTCTCGCGGGTCAGATATACCCTTTTCGTCATTAACCATTGCCAAACCGCCCTCAAAATTTTGTGTACCTTTGGCTTTTTTTACGAACATTCCCGTACTGCCAAACTTTGCCGCCGGAGCACTTTTATCGCTTAGTCCCTCTATAGACGAACCCTCAACAGAAACAGTATAATGGACTGTCGCAAATTTGTCTTCGGGTTGATAGCCGTCAGGTTCTGCACTGTCTTTTGTAAATGTAACATTGCCCTCTTTGGGTGGTGCCGTATAGTTGTCGGGTTCTGTGCTGTCGTTAGTCCATATAACTTTACCCGTTGCAGTGATTTCACCCAACTTATTACCATTCAAATCGTTAATATCAAAACCGCCTGTATCGACATTAAATTTAATCTGAACTTCGTCATTTTTGACAAGTTCTTTTAATTTTTCATCAGCTGTGTCCAATACAGAAATATCGCCCTCTGCACTGACTTGTAATTGTACATTGCCTGCGTTATTTATTTCCTCGACAGCATTTTTTGCGTTCTCGATTGCAGACACATCACCGCTTGCGTCAATTTCAATATGTTTATCCTCAGGCAATAATCCCAAACTGTGCGCCAATGCGTCAACTTGCTCTGTGCTTAGTCCCAAATCTCCACCTAAACTTGATAGGTCTTTCACTAAACCACTTACATCACCCGACGCTACAGCCTGTTGAATATCAGAAAAACCGTTTTTCATTAATGCGGCTTTCGTGACTATTTCCTCTGATGTTAGTCCGATTTCTTTACCTTGTTTGACAAAATCATTTACAACAGCGTCTAATGCGTTATTATTAATTGCGCCTTGTAGGTCTTGAAAACCGTTTTTAAACAGTGCCACTTGTGCGGCAATGTCTTGATTTTCAAATCCCAAATCAGTCATAGTTGATTTGATTTGTTTGCATACTAAATCTACAGCATTACCGCCGCTTTCAAAGACTTCCTGCATATCCTTAAAGCCGTTTAAATTCATAGCATCCGTTGTTGCGACTTCTGCCATAGCTTGTAGTGATTCTCTGCCGTTCTTGGCTCGTTCGTCCATGCTTTCGATGTTATCACTTATTTCACGATACGCATTTGATACATTTTGTATTTCTTGTATTACTTCGTCTACATCACCGAATTTGAATGTACTTCCCGTAAACCTTTCATATGCCTTAGTAAAATCACTGTCTTTTAAACCATTTATGAACGATTGTCTTTCTAATGCCGCCGCCTTTATTCTCTCAGAACTTCCGTCTTTATATGCGGCGTTCATCTCATCAACTATTGCTTTATACTGTGTTTTGTAGTCTGTCGCTTGTTGCAACCACCCACGCATTTCTTCTTGTTGGTTTTTATAATCAGCACCATAGGAACTACCTTTTTGAAGTGCGTCGTACCACTCTGATACTGCCTTTTGTGCCTTTTTGCCTGATGTTAAATCCAATGCGTCTTTAATTTCGTTCGCACTGTCTTTGGCGTTTGAAACCGCCATTGCAAGTGCGGTGTCAAATTCGCCCGTATCAATCATTAATTTTATGGTATCATCATTTGTAGTCGCCTTGATTTCCTGCATAATGTCGTTTATGCGGTTTTTAGCGCTTTCGAGTTCTTCGGGATTTAATGTACCGCTGTTGATTGATTCGTTTAGTTTTTCGTATTCACTTCGCAGATTTTCCAAATGCGAAACTTGGTTGCCTGCATCTTGCCACTGAGAATATAATTCCTTGTAGCTTTGACCCAATTTTGCGTTGTTTTCAATAGCCTCTGTAACGTGGTCGGCAACAACCTTATACCCTGCAACAACCGCCGCAGGCGCTAATACTGCACCAAATATCGGCGCTAATGCAGAAAATGAACTGCCTAACCCCGCAGTCGATACTTTTATCGCTGACGTTGCGTCTGCTATAATAGGCAATTTATCGCTGATTACTCCTAATCCCTCAACAAAATCGCCTGCACCCTTAATCACTCCGACACCGACTTTTGACAATGCACCTAAAGCAATGACCGTAGCACCGGTATTAACAACAGCACGTTTTTGCTCGTCGTCCATTTGCGACAATCCTTTTGCAAAATCAGCTACTGTGGTGCTTGCGTCTTTTATTGACGGCAACATTGTTTCGCCGATACTTCTTGCCGCCTCAACAATATTGTTTTTGGTAACTGACAACTGTGACGCAGTTGTTTCAGCCTTTGCGTCAAACTCGTTCTGCAATGCAATGTTTTCGTTCCATGCTGTATTTGAACGTGTTACCGCCTCGGTGATACCTGCCTCACTGTTTGCCAAACGTAACAAAGAATCACGCAAACGCACTTCGGTAAAGCCCATATCCTGCAACATACTGATTGCGTTTTCACCTGCACCGTCGGCATTTTGTAGACCTTTGATGAATGCGTCTATCGCCTCGGCAGGAGATGAATCAAACAAATTCTTAAATTCTTCTGTTGTCTTTCCTGTGATTTTAGCGAAATTCTCTAATTGTACGCCTGACGAAATCATTGAATTTAGTTCGGTGCTTGTGTAGCCTAAACCATCAGCCAATGACTTGAAGTCTTTGCTGTTGTTTGCGGATAGTAGTTGCAAATCTCTTAATGACATTCCTGTTTTGTTCATAACGTCATTAACCTGCGTATAACCGTTTGTAGTTGCCATTTGCATAGCAATCATAGCCTTACTGAACGCACTACCACCCATTTCAGCCTCTATACCAACGCTTGACAATGCGGTTGCTATACCTAATATGTCGGCTTGACTTAATCCGATTTGTGTACCTGCACCAGCTAAACGCATAGACATATTAGCTATATCCGATTCTGTTGTAGCGAAATTGTTACCCAAATCAACTATTGAACTTCCCAAACGGTCAAAATTTTCTTGGTCCATTTTTGTAACGTTTGCGAACTTTGCAAGTGTTGCCGCACCCTCTTCGCCGTACAGATTTGTAGCAGTGCCGAGCATTGCCATTGTTTCAGTAAATTTAGATATGTTTTCAGTTTTTATACCCAACTGACCGCCTGCCGCCGCAAGTTCGGTTAATTCTGCCGTTGTTTCAGGAATGGCAGAATGTCCGTTTATTCCGACAGTCGTCATATCTATAATTTCTTGCCTAATCTTTTCAATCTGTTCAGGTGTACCGTCAACAGTTTTCTTTACATTTGCGAAATTGTTCTCAAAATCTATCGCAAACTTGGCACTCGCAACACCGCCCGCGGCAAGTGCAGTCGCCGCATACTGTAACGGTTTAGTTACAGTATCTATACCCTCACCGACTTCTTTCCACCGCTTACCTGTATTCTGTAGGTTTTGCGCCTCATCTGCACGTTCAGCGGCTTTTAAGCCTTTCTCATATTCCTCGTATTGCTCTGTTGCTTTTTTGACGGTTGCTTGTGCGTCGGTATATGCCTTTTTACTTCCCGACAATGCCGCCTCTTGCGTACGAATAGAATCGGATATACTTTGACTTTGCTTTGTGTATGCCTCAATCTCGGTATTTACCCAATTCAATGCCTTTTGATTGTCTTTATACGAAACACTGTTTTTGTCAAGACTTTTGTTCGCCTCTGTCAGCAACCTTTTCTCATTTGAACGCAAAGAAATTTGTTTATCTAATTCCGTTTTCTGCGCTTTCAGTGCCGTAACATTTTTATTTACAGACTTGACGTTATCCTCATACGCTTTTTTTGTATTCGTCAATGCCGTACGGCTTGTTTGCAAGGTGGTTTGTGCGTCTTGCATTTGCTTTTTATATGCCGTAAGACCTTTTGTACTTGTATTATTATTTTTGCTTTGCGTCTGCTCCAATTTTGACAATTCACTTTCAACACTGCTTATTGTCGCCTCTAAGTCGGACGCATCACCTCTTATTCTTACTACTAATTCTGCCGCGTCAGCCACTACAAATCACCTCACTACATTCCATAAAACATTTTTAAATACGGGTCATTTCCCGTATATTCTTCTTCCTCGTCCTCGATTATAACTGCAAGTAATAATCTTGGGTCTTGTTTTGCCAAATCATTCGGCAATATACCATGATATTTCAGCATTGTCCCATATAAATCGCTTAATCTTCCTTTTCGGTTGCCTGCTCGGGCAGGCTTTCCTCGTTTTTTCCCGTAAAATCGTCCATAAACCACTTCATAACTTCACGACACATTCTCATTTTTGCTGAAACAGCCGTGTCCAAAATATCTTGTGTCGCCTCTGTACCCTCAAACAGATAGTCAACGGCATCTGCACATACCGATGTAGCCGTTACTTTTTCACCCTCTGCAACGTCCATATATTCTTTTTCAACCAACGTTGCCGCACCGAAACACCACGGTTTTGATACATACTTCTTTTTGTTGTGTACAAATGTTAATACTCTTTGCATTGTTACTTACTCCTCTCTATACGAAAAAAGCACGCCTTTCGGCGTGCCTTGTCTTAAAGTGCTTTCTTCACCGGATAGTAGTTCATATCCTTAAACCAGTTTTCTTCAAGTTCTGTCTTTGTGACACCTTCCGGCAAATCGCTTTCGTCAAAGTATGCGTAATAGTTGTTGTCAAAATCACGTTGTACGGCTGTGTATGTAGCCTTTGCGGTTTGCTTTTCCGGTGCACCGCTTGACGCTTTAGTCTTACCGCCTACGTTTGACGCAAAGCTGTATGAACCCTTGTAATATCTCACATAACGGTATGAGCCGTCAGACTTCATAATTCTCCACGCAACACCGAAATAAACTGTTTTTGTATCATTGCCCACCTCAACAACGCCGTCTTTTTGTGTCAGTCCACGCCACATTGAATCAACTTCCGGCGGAATATCGGCATTTGTGATGTCGTGACCTAATTTTTCAATGTAGTTTGATGTTTCATACGCACCGTTATCGGCGTCAAAAACATCACTGCCGCCTGCGTCTGTCGGTGCAATTTCGACAGTACCTCTCAAATTGTACGGGTCACCATATGTTGCACCCTCTGATGTGTCTGTTAAAACTGCGAAAAATGTGTACTTGTCCACACCTATTGTAGGTAGTGGTTTTCTTTTCTCTGTATTTGCCATAAATCAATCATTCCTTTCTACTACTTTCGTAAATCTCATTGTTTTGTGTTTTATACTCTTGTCGTCGGGATTGGGTACGTCCATTGTCATTTCGTGATAATATTCATTATCAGTCAACAATTTATATACCCTCTCCGACAATTCAAAACACGTTTGCGGATAATCGGCGTAAATATCAATCTGAACAGTCGTATCATTCGTAACGACCGTATTGTCATATGACATTGAGCCTTTGTCCGTTAGCGTGTAATATGCTATTGCGGGCAATTTATTAAAATTATCGGGGTAAGCAAAGCATACACTTACACCGTCTATCTGCTTTAAAATGTCCCGTAATTCCAAACCAATATCAAACACCGTACCCCTCCTTGAATTTTGCGATTATCTCGCTGATGTTATTTTTCAGTGCAGGTACGAGGAACGGCTGTGGTGCTTGCCCCGACGTTGTGTAAAATCGACCGCCACTGTAATACGTCCAGTGTCTTTTTGACGTATGCGAAACAGATTTGTCGCCCTTTGAGCCTGTGCCAAATTCGACATAAATGCCGTAATCGGCAGTCGGACCGATTGCAACGCTGTCACCGTCCACTTGGCTTACGATACTGCCTTTTAATCGCCCTGTTGCAACAGGACAGTTTGCCACTGCGTGCGCTCTTACGACTTCACCCGCCATTGCCAAACCTCGCTGTATTTTATCGCCCGACGCATACTGTGTCAGCTTGTCAACAACGTCGTCTATCCCCTCGATTGAAAAATTCATTTCAGCCTACTCCTCTCAAGCATTGCTACCAAACCGCTGTCCCATTTCTGCACATATGTTATATCATATATATCGCCGTCATATTCAACCCTGTTACCGACCTTTACGTCGTCTGACATATCGCAGAACATACGCATTTGACATTCTATATCAAGACCGTATTCTTCTCTTGCTCTGCCACCACTGTACGGTTGTATATCGGCTTTGATTTCGGATAATACCGTCTTTTCAGCTTTGCCTGTATAGTCGTCAATCTCGTATTCTGCAATTATGACGTCTTTATTATAAAACCTACTGAATACCGACATCACTCGGAACACGCCCCTTTCGTTTGCGGAACGGGTCAAGACGTTTATAATAATTGCTGAAAATCTCATCATTATCATTTTCGGCATATGTGACGGAACGTTCGCCCTCACTTATGCTCTTGACTACTTCGGGACTTTTACTGTCCCCGTAACCTTTCGCCCTGTACATATCCGCCGCAATCTTCGGAACAAGGCTTTCAAGCTGACGTGGCAGTACATCAATATGACAATACGCCATAATCATATTAACCGTGTCCTCAATCAAAAAGGACAACAAGCTGTCTTGCTCGTCGTCCTTAATTCCCAACAACATTTTTAGTGTCCCCAACTGTTCCATATTATTCACCGCTTACAACGTCGGCACTGCCCGACTTTCTCGCTTTGCCGTCTGCGGTAACTTCCGCAACTGTAATCTTGTGACCGTTTGTCGCAGTGATTTCGTCACCGTTGTTAAACTCTGTCCACTTCGACAAATCGTCGTCATATGCAACGCTTGGAGCGGTGCTTGCGGCAGTCTTATAAACCAACTTGTGACCGCCGATAGGCTTTGGCGATACCGTAATAACAGTGTTGCCTGTTGTGCCTGCAACCGATTCAACTGTCAATTCGCCAAGTGTCGGAACACCGTTCTTAAATGCGGCAAATGCGTCGTCCTTAACCACAAGGAAACCTAAACGCATAGTAGCTTTGATTGCAACCATATCTTGCTCCGCAAGTGATAGCGGTTTACCGTCACTGTCAAGAGTGCCCTGTAGTGTTGCCTCTGTAAGAATTTCATAGTTGATACCTGCACGCATACCGACAACGGCATACTTGAAGTTACCTGTGATAATATCGGCACGTTTGTTGTCCCACGCACCGTTGCGCACAAATTCGATAGGCTGACCGTACAGCTCACCGCCTGTTGTACCGTTGACATATGCAGGTGCGCCGTTTGCGTCACGTAGCTTTCTTAGCATATTCTTAACACCGATACGACCGATAAATCCCGACGGGTCATAGCCGTTTTCTTCAATCATTGACATTGCGTCAGATATAGCAATATCAATATTTGTGTTGTCTGTAACAACCATATGCTTGCTGTCTATAGCGTTCATAATGTTTGTCTTGAACGGCGAATTTGTACCGAAAAT
>UMBG01007117.1_pt1 | contig 13822 bp, 5 predicted proteins | sample 1963931 | NCBI WGS metagenome assembly UMBG01 (sample SAMEA4835938, study PRJEB28245) | human gut metagenome | biome: gut microbiome; material: fecal sample | place: Denmark | collected 2008 | reverse complement strand
GAGCCACTGGCGGGTGTTCTCCATGAACTGCTCTTCGGAGATGCGCCACGAGGCGCCCACCGACCAGAAATGGCCCCAGCGGTCGCTGGGATGGAAGCGCGACGAACCGTCCGTTCGCCAGCTGGCGTCGATGTAGTAACGGCTCTTGAAGCCGTAGTTGATGCGCGCGAGGTAGGACTCCACGCCGTAGTTGTGCGAATAGCTGTTGTTGTCGGTGGTCGTCACGGCGGGTCCCAACTCGTCGATCCCGCCGACGATGCCGGTTTTTTCGCCGAGGGCGTAGTTGTACTTGTAGCGGTAGTACTCATGGCCGGCCAGCAGGTTGAGGGAGTGGTCGCCGAACGTGCGGTCGTAGGTCAGCAGCTGGTTGAACGTGTAGCTCAGCGTGCGGGTGTTGGTCTTGCTGAGGCGTCCGCCCTGCTGGGCCGCGTTGCCGTGCTCCTTGTCGTAGACCAGCGTGCGCTGGTAGTCGGTGTAGTCCGTACCGAAGTTCATCGTGAGTTTCAGTCCGTAGAGCCGGGCCTCCTCCCTGACCGTCCCGAAGGTGATGTAGCTGCGCGCCGAAAGCGAGTTGCGGGTGTAGTAGGCCTTGTTGTTGTAAAGTTCGGCCTTCGAGTTGAAGCCCTGGGCCGAGGGGCGGTTGGCGTAGCCGTTGTCATCCTCCGATCCGTATTCGTATTGCAGCCGCCCGTCGGCGTCGCGCACGTTGTTGCCGGCCATGTCCTTCAGGTAGACGGGATAGACCGGGGCCATGAACTGCGCCGTGTACCAGACGTTCGACGTGCTTGCGTCCTCGAAACTCTGGTAGCTCGATTCGCTGTGGGCGAAGTTGGCGTTCATGCCGATCTTGAGCCAGCTCTTGGCCTGCGAATCGGCGCCCACGCGGCCCGTGTAGCGGGAGAAGTCGGTGTTCTGGAGAATGCCGTCTTCCATGTAGTATCCCAGCGATGCGACGTAGTTGGCGCGTTCCGAACCGCCGTTCACCGAGACGATGTGTTCGGTGCGTATGGCCGAATTGTCGCTGATTTCGTCCAGCCAGTTCTCGTTCCATGCAGCTTTGGCATCCGAACGGATCTTGCCCGTCGACTGGTCGATCAGCGTCTCCCACGTGTAATTCTTGTACGGGTTGTAGTATTCGGGATTCTTCAGTCCGCCGATCTGCTGGCCGAGGTTGGCGGCGGCGTAGCGGCTCGCGCCCTCGAAATCCATGCCCGTGCCGTATTGGGCGCTGTTGCGCAGCGCTTCGTAGCTCATCTCGACGTAATCTTTCATGTCGACCAGGTCGTAGCGCGGGATGGCGCGCGAGGCGATTCCGACGTTGCCCTTGTACGAAATGCGGATTTTGTCCTTCTTGCCCTTCTTGGTCGTGATGACGATGACGCCGTTGGCTCCGCGGGCGCCGTAGAGCGCACCTGCCGATGCGTCCTTGAGCACGGTCATCGTCTCGATGTCCGCGGGGTTGATCGCGCTGAGCGACCCGTCGAAGGGGATGCCGTCGACCACGTATAGCGGTGTCGCCGAGGCGTTCACCGACCCGATGCCGCGGATGATGACCGATGCCGCTTCGCCCGGCTGGCCGCCGCCGGAGGCGACCTGCACGCCGGCTACGGTTCCTTCGAACGATTTGGTGACGTTGCCCACGACGCGCTTCTGGAGTTCGCCGCCCTTGACGACGGCGGCCGAACCGGTGAACGACTCCTTCTTGGCCGTACCGTAGGCCACGACCATCACGCCTTCGATCTCGGCGGTGTCCTCCCGGAGCGTGACGTCGATGCGGGTCTTGTTGCCGACAGGGATTTTCTCGGTCTTGTAGCCCAGGTAGGAGACGACGAGCGTGGCGTTGGCCGGGACGTTCGTCAGGGTGTAGTCTCCGTCGACGTTCGTCGTGATGCCCTGCGTAGTGCCCTCCACGAGAACGTTCGCGCCGATGATGGCTTCGCCGTTGGCTCCGGTGACTTTGCCGCTGACGGCGACGTTCTGCGCCCAGGAGGCCGTCGTCCATGCCAGCGACAGGATGCACCAGAGAATTGCTGCTATCTTGTTCATAGATGTACTCTTATTTGATGTTGTGCGTGTTGTGAATGATGGTCCAGAGGTCGCCTTCGGGTTTCGCTCCGGCGGGCAGCTGGACGCTCTCCATCGGGTAGATGAACTTCTCGGGGTTGGCGATGGGTTTCCCGGCGGGCGACCGGAGCGGTTCGTCCGTTCGGGTTGCGGCCTGCGCCTTCGCCCGGGCGGCGTCCGGAGCCGCGCTGGTGGTCGCCGAACCCCATTTGGTGACTTTGTCGCCGACCGTGTTGGTCGCCGTCGCCATGAAGACGTACGTGGTTTCGGGCGTTACGCCGCTCTCCCCGGTGAAGAGGATGGCAAAGCCGTTTCCGTTGATGTAGGGGAGGTACTCCTCCTTGAGGTCGTGTCCGAACTCTTCGATCACGGCCGGATAGTTGTCCGTGCTGACGTTCGCCAGGGCGCTTTGTTTGAAAATCGCGTAACGCACCGTTGCGATGTCGATGCCCTTCATGACGCCGGCCACGGTGTTGTGCGTCGGGCCGTAGTTGGCGTTGGTCGAGGCTGCGGCTGCGAACCACGCGGCTGCGGCCGTGCTGGTCTTCGTGGTGACGGAGTTGACGCAGACCGTTTCGGCGCCGCTCGACGAGGTGGCCAGCGTGAGCAGCGTGTAGGACGTGCCGGCGCTGACTCCTTCCGTAAGTCCGTTGTAACCGTCGGCGCTGTTTACCGTCGCCGAGAGCAGCGCGGGGTTGAACTGGACTCCGTAATTGGGGTCTTTCAGGAATGCGGCGATGGCCTGTCGGTCGTAGGGATCGGAGAAGACCTGATTGAAGAGCTTGGTCGTCAGCGTACGGTAGCGGACGTCCGTCACGTCGTCTCCCTTCCAGTGGGTCCACACGGAGTTGGTCCAGCCGTAACCCGTCAGGGCGAGGTAGGCGTTGGTGATGTAGAACCGCTGCGTGAACCAGTCGCTGCCGCCGTAGTTCGGACCGGCGGAGTAGCCGTCGGCCGTGGTCTTGAACTGCGTGGAGGAGAGGTTCGAGGTGATGTTGCCTCGCAGGTCCATGCCGAAGGCGAAGATCACGTAGCTCAACTCGGGGGTGAGTCCCGTCATCTGGAGGCTCTGGGTTCCCGACTTGAGCATCGAGGCCATGGCCAGCTGGAGGCTGATGCCCTGCTTTTTGGCGAATTCGACGATATAGGTCTGGAAGGCGTTCATCAGCTCTTCGGGCGAATACTTGGCGAAGGTCGTGGCCGGGAGAATTTCATAATAGTAGGTTTCGTCGCTGGAGGCGTAGATGTCGAACGCCACGGCGTCGGAGATGATCGTCGTCGGGGCGATGACCAGCGGCGGAACGTCGGCGTCCGAGGTGACGAACGAGAGCTGTGCGGCTTCCGAGTTGGTGAAGCGCGTGGCGTCGGACGTCATGGCGCGCACCGAGAAGGAGTAGGTGCGGCCCTTGTCGAGTTTCGACAGGATGACCGTACGGTTTCGGGTGGTCGACACCTCCCCGCCGTCGACCGAGAACTCGTAGAGTTCCGCTTCGGGCACTTCGGTCCAGGAGATGACGGTTTTCGACGCATAGGCGCTGCCGAGCGTGATCTTCGGCTGGGGAAGCTGCTCCAGATCGTCGGTCAGCACGTGGATGTAGGTGAAGGGGGATTCGGTGTATTCGGCCGGGTCCCGGGGGCAGGCCTTGACCGCCACGACATACTCTTTCTGCCGTTCCAGACTGTTGAATTCCAGCCGGCAGCCGGTCGTCGAGGTCTCGCTCCCGCCGTCGAACGTGTAGACGTAGGACCCCGCGTCGTCGACGGCTTCCCAGCGGAGGGTGAATCCGGTGGTCGTCAGGTCGCTGACGATGATCTGCGGCTGTGCGACGGGTTGCAGGCCGGAGCCGGTCTCCGCCGCGTCGTCGTCCGACGAGCAGGCGCACAGTCCCGCGAGGGCCGCCGCCGCGAATGCCGCGTATTTATAAAAGGTTTTCATAGGTTTGATTCTCTTTTGCGTTAGTGAATGTGTCATTCGACGGTTACCTCGATCGGTTTGCGAATGGCCGCGCCGTCCGAGACGATGATCGTCGTCCGGCCTTTCTTGAGGCCGGTGAGCTTCATCACTCCGCCCCGAAGTTCGATCTTCACGAGGTCGGGAACGGAAACGGTGTACCCCAGGACATTGGTGGCGGTGAAGTGGTTGCCCAGGTCGATGCTGACGGTGTCGCCCACGCCGACCCGCTGCGCCGGGATGCCGTCGATCTTGGCGATGTTCCGCAGCAGCTTGTAGGTGTCGAGGCTGCCGATGCCCATGTTGCCCAGATACTGCTGGTATTTGCCGGTGCAGTAGCGGTCGACGGACTGGGTGCTGCTCAACAGCGCCTGCCGGAGCATTTCGCCCGTAAGGCCCTTGCGTTTTTCAGCACCGTAGTAATAGCTGACGGCCAGCGCGCAGGCTCCCGACACGTGGGGGCAGGCCATCGAGGTCCCCTGGCTGCCTTCGTAGCCCGAAGAGCCGTCGGCGGCCACGCTCGTGCTGTAAACGCCGCCGTAGGCGTTGCTCAGCATCTGGTCGCCGCCCGGGGCCGAGATCCGGACCCATGTGCCGTAGTTGGTGTAGTAGGCCGGGGCGCCCGTGAACGCGGTTGCGCCCACGCTGATCGCGTTGGCGTCGGCGGCGGGATAGCAGACCTCGCTCGAAGCGTCGTTGCCCGCGGCGAAGAGGACGATGCCGCCGGCCATCGGGCCTGTCTGGTTGCCGTTTTCGTCCAGTCCCGCATATTTGTTGAAGTACTCCATGGCACGCGAGAGCGCCGAGTAGGAACCGCGTGTCCAGTCGGTCACGGAGATGGTTCCGGCGGTGTATCCCCAGCTGTTCTGGCAGATCACGGCGCCGTTGTCGGCGGCGTACTTGATGGCGCGGATCTGTCCGGCCAGTCCGGCGCCCGACGATCCGGACTCCGACTTGCCGAGAATCTCGCACGACATGATCTTCACGCCGTCGCCCCTGCCCGAGCCGCCTGCGATGCCGCAGACGCCCACGCCGTTGTTGTTCACGGCGGCGATCGTGCCGGCGACGTGCGTGCCGTGCATCAGTTCGGCCGAGAAATCCAGTTCGCCGGTCTCTTTGGTGAAGTTGTAGCCGTAAATGTCGTCCACATAGCCGTTGCCGTCGTCGTCGACGCCCGGCGTGCCGTTCAGTTCGGCCTCGTTGACCCACATGTTGGCGGCCAGGTCTTCGTGGTCGTACTTGACGCCCTGGTCCACGACGGCGACGATCACGTCGGGATTGCCCGTCGAGAGCTGCCAGGCGGCGTATACGTTGGCGTCGGCGCCCAGCTGGCTCGTCTGCGCGAAGATGTTTCCCGTGTTGTTGTAGTGCCATTGCATCTGCTGCGAGCGTTCGCTCTCGTTGAACGGGAAGGGGACGTTGCGCACCTCGTCTGCGATGGCGCGGGTGACGCTCTGCGCCCCGGCGGCGGGAGATGCCGCGCGGCGGTGGTCCGAAGTTTCGGCGGCCAGCGAGTATTCGATGATTTCGATGTCCTTGCACGAAGAGAGCAGGCTGGCCATCTCGCTCGTCGGGACCGACGGGTCGTATTTGGCGTAATACCAGAGGTGCAGGCCTTCCCTGCGGGTGCGTTCTTCGAAACGCCCGCCGTCCGGGAAGAGCCGTTCGAAACGTACGGTGTTCACCGTGTTGAGGATGCGGTCGATCTCGTCGATGCCGCTGCCTTTCGAAACGCCCTGCGCGCGGCTCTTTTCCACGATGCCGGAGGCCTCGGTCTTCAGTTTGAGGATGATCTCGCCGCCGATGGCCGCCGGGGAGGCGTTGACGATGACGGGACCCGCGGTCTCTTCGCCGCCGCTCTGCGTGTCGTCCTTGGCGCACGATGCCGCCGCGAGGACGGTTGCCGCCAGGAGAAGCGATTTGAATGGATATTTCATAGACGATCAGTTTTTAGTGTTATTCCCGGATGCAGCGTATCTGTGCGGAACAGTCGTGCTCGCCGAGCCTGTAATTGCACCAGTTGGGGTTGAAGTTCACGAAGTAGGCCGATGACTTCGTCGCGTCGGGAGTCGCCTGGGCGGTCCAGTAGAACGCCATGCCGCCCGTGTAGTTGCAGATGCTCACCGAGATGTAGTCCGTGTAGTAGATGTTGCCGGCCATCGGATAGTAGTCGCCGGTGTTTTTCCAGCGGCGCCCGCAGTCTTCGTAGGCGTTCCAGTCCCATTTGGCGCTGACGCCGGTTTCGTCGTAATCCGCCGCTGCGCCGCCGTTGGTGATCGAGTTGTTTCCGGCGGGAATGCCCCAGAGATCGGGTCCCGGGACCTTGTAGCCCGGAGGGCAGGGGTCGAAAATGGTCTTCTCGGGACCCCACAGCCCCGGATGCGTGGCCTTCGGGTCTGTTCCCGTGCAGTACCAGTCGGCGTGGCCGTTGTACGGCGACTGCAGGTAGGTCATCGGGTTCAGGATCGAATTGGGAATGTTGGCCGGCGGCGTGGCGAGCACGGCGGCCTGCGCGTTGTAGACCCATGTTCCCGTTCCGTCGCCGATCGCGGTGTTCGGTTCGTTGTAGGCCGGGACGTTGTTGCCGTCGGTATCCGCGTGGTAGGGCGATCGCGAAGGCGTGAAGGGGTCCTTGCGGCCCCACTCGTAGAACATGCCTCGGTTGCCCACGTCCATCGGGGTGTTGTTCAGCGCTCCGAGGTTGCGGTCCATGATCACGGCGGCGACTTTGCCTTCCGAGTCGATGTGGTCGTGCGCCGTGATTTCGTCGTTGCAGACCCAGATGTGCCAGCTCCAGACGATGTTGCCCTTGATGTCCTTCACGGCGATCACGGCGTTGCCCTCCGAACGCCCCGTCGAGAAGGTCACGTAGCCGCCCCGGTAGATCGGCGCGCCGTCGATGATTTCGCGCGACATGGTCTTGTCGCCGTCGTGGCGTGATTCCCAGAGCAGTTCGGCGAAGGCGCCGTCCTCGATGGCGAGTCCGTAGTTGGCGATGTAATCGCTGACTCCGTCGCCGCCGCCGTTGCCCTTGACCGATGCGTCGAATTTGTAGACGCCGCCGGTCCGGGCGATGTAGCAGTTGGCCGTGCCTTCGGCGCTCAGGTTGACGCTCCGTTCGGCGCGCTGTACGAGTGCGACCTCCTGCGAAACGGTCTCCCCGTTCTTCTCGGCGTTGACCGTGAGTTTGCCCGTCAGGGTTTCGGCTCCGGCGTTGATCAGGGTCTCGACCAGCAGGGCGTTGCCGTCCTGCCGGGCGACGGTGAACCAGTCGCCTTCGGCGGCGTAGTCCCAGCCGTCGGCGTTCGTCGCTACGGTGATCACGGCGTTGCCTCCGTCGGCGTCGAAGATCACTTTTTGGCTCGACACCTCCACGTAGGCCTTGCTTTCGCCCTCCTCCGGCCAGATCCGGGTGGTTTCGGTGCAGGCTGCCAGCAGTGCGGCCGACAGCACTGCGATGCTGCATATTATCGTATTTTTCATGTTCGGGATCGTTTTGTGTTCGTCTATTCCTTCCACGTGGTGGGGATCTTGTCGTAGTCCGAGAGTTTCGTACATCCCGCGAAACTGCTCTTGGCGGCGGTGATCGCGGTGAGTCCCGAGGCGGCGGTATTCTCCGCCGTGCGGTCGTACAGGTGGTATTTCACGCCGTCGACGACCGTGTAGGGCGATTCGCCTTCGAGCGACGCGCAGCCCTGGAAGGTCGAAGTCAGCGTCTTGAGCTTCACGGCTTCGTCGAACAGACTCACCGGAACGCTCCTGAGCATCCCGCAATCGCGGAAGAGATTCGCGACGCTGGTCAGTTTGACGGGGCTGACCAGCATGTTCTTGCCGACCTCTTCGAGCGACGTACAACCGTCGAAGACCGAATTGAACATGGTGGCCGAAGCGCAGTTGAACACCTCCGATCCGACGCGGACCAGTCCCGTGCAGTCGGCGAACAGGCTGGTGTAGGTTGAAATCTGCGTGGTTTTCAGCAGCCCGTCGGGGATCTCCCGGAGTGAGGTACAGTTGAGGAATGCCTTCTGGAAATTGAGCGACGTGCCGTTCAGTCCCGTGAAGGCGTCCGGCGCGATGCTTTCGATTCCCGAGCAGCCGGAGAACATCTCCGTCAGGGTCTTCGTCTTGGTGTTGGCTTCGAACAGGTGCGAGGGAACCGTCGTGAGGCGGGTGCAGTTCAGGAAGCACTGGGCCACGGTGGTCGCGTTGACGTTCTTGGCGAAGAGCCCTGCCGGAATCGTCTCCAGGGCGGAGCATTCGGAGAATGTGTTGTTGAAGGCCGTCGCCCCGGTCAGTCCGTCGAAGATTCCGGCGGGCACGCTCTTCAGCGCCGTGGCCCCTGCGAAGAGGCGGTCGCATTTGGCCGAGGCCGTGCTCTTCCCGAAGAGGAGGCCGACCGATTCGAGGGCCGTGCAGTTCTCCAGGGCGTTGGAATAGGTCGTCACTTTCGGGTTGCCGGCGAACAGTCCGTCGGGCAGCGTCGTCAGTGCGGCGCAGTTCTGGAACACCTTGCCGAAGGTCGTGACGGAGGGATTGCGGCTGAACAGACCGGCGGGAACCGTTTTCAGTCCCGACGCCGCGAATACGCTGGTGGCAGTCGTCAGATTCGGCATCCCGGCGAAAATATCCTCCGGAACGCTTTCGAGCAGCGTGCAGTTTTCGAACAGGCTGCCGATGCTGGTGATCGCGGGTGCGCCGGCGAAAGCCTCCGCGGAAACGGTTTTCAGGTTGTCGCAGTCCTTGAACATCGAGGAGATATTCTTGCAGGCGGCGCAGCCGGAGATGATGTTGGCGCCGATCTCTTCAAGCCCCGTGCAGCCAGCGAACAGGCCCGAGAACGAGGTGACTTTGGAAAGTCCGCCGAGGACGCCTTCGGGGATGCTTTTGAGCGAGGTGCAGCCTTTGAAGACATTGGTGAACGAGGTGACCGCCGTATTGGTGGCGAACAGCCCTGCGGGGAGCGTCGTGAGCGACGCGCAGCCGTTGAAGGCGTCGTTGAAGGCGGTGACCAGGGTAAAGCCGTCGAACAGCCCTGCGGGCACTTCGGTCAGCGAGGTGCAGTCCTTGAAGATGTTGTTGAAGGCGGTCTTCGTCACGGTCGTGAAGGCTCCGCTGCTTTTGAACAGCTCGGCCGGGACGCTTTGCAGTTCGCTGCATCCGGTGAAACAGCTCATAAAGGTCGTCACCTTGCCGCAGCCTGCGAACAGGTCGGCGGGAACGCTCTGGATGGCCGTTTTGCTGAATGCGCTCTGGAAATTGGTGACCTTGTGGTTGTTGGCGAACAGGCCGTCCGGGACGGATTTCAGGCTTGTTCCCGAGAAGAGCATGCGGAACGAGTCGACCTCGGGGTTGTTGGCGAACAGGCCGGCCGGGACGGATTCGAACGACTCGCTGTTGGCGAACAGCGAGTTGAAGGTTGTCACCTTCTTGTTGTTGGCGAAGAGTTTTTCGGGAACCGTCTTCAGTTTGCCGTTCGAGAAGATGATCGAACAGTCGGTCAGCTCCGTGTTGCGAGAGAAGAAATCCTCGTCGATCTGGGTGATCGCCGTGCTGGAGAAGAGCGAACCTACCGAGGTGATCTTCGTGCAGTTGTAAAGCAGGTCGGCGGGCACTTCGGTGACCATGTTGCAGTTCTGGAAGCAGTAGGCGAAGGTTTCCGCCTCGGTTGCATGGTCGAACAGCCCGTCGGGAACGGCTTCGAGGACGCGGCAGTCGGTGAATGCATAGTGGAAGGTGGTGACCTTGGCGAAGGCTTCGGTGTTGTCGGAGGGAATCCGTTTCAGCTCGCGGCAGTTCTGGAATGCGCGCGCCATCGAGGTCAGCCCCGTGCGGCCCCAGTTGTAAACCTCCCTGAACTGTTCGCCCAGTCCGTAGTCGGGGATGTCGTAGGAGTTGAGCGACGTCACACTGCCCTTGACCGAGACGATGTAGTAGCCCGGGTCGGTGTAGGTGTGCGAGGGGTAGGCCGAGGTGACGTTCTCCTCGATGCTGCCGTCGCCCCAGTCGATGGTGGCGTCGATGGCCTTGTCGAACGGCAGATAGGTCTTCAGGCTCGACGAGGTGATGTCGATTCCGAGGATGAAGGCGTCGAGGTCCAGGCCGGTCTGGGAGACGGTAACGACCTGTTCGGTCTGGTTCTGTTTGCCGTCGCCGGCCGATACGGTGATGGTTGCGGTGCGGGACGATCCGCTCGAATTGGTCTCGGCGGTGATTGTAAGTCCCTGCTCGGTTTTCGTGGCGGAGAGCCAGTCGGAATTTTCGGAAAGCGTGTACTCCCAGTCGTAGTTGGATCTGATTCCCAACTCTTTTTTGTCGGATTCGGTGGGAGTGGGCGAGAGTGGAATGGTTTTTAGCGAAACGTTGACGTAGACGGCGCGGTCCTGCGTGACGCGGATCGTTTCAGAGACGGGATTTCCCCCCCCCTCGCCGGCAATCAGCACGAAGGTCGTTTCGCGGTCCTCGATCTCCTCGTTGGGGTCGAGCGTCATCGTGACTTTGTCGCCCTGCTGTTCGAGAAGCAGCCACGGGCAGTCTTTGGTTTCGAAGATCCAGTCTTCGTCGGTCGACTGCACTTCGAATTCGGCGGTCAGTTCGCCGACGGCGGGAATCTGGAAGTTGTTTTTCGATGCGGCGATTTCGAGCGTGCCGTACGCGTTCTGCGTGGCGGAGATGGTCGCGGTCTTGTCGCCGGCGGTAATGGTGATCGTAGCCTGCTGCTGCTCCTCGACCTTGTTGCCCTCGCAGTTCAGGACGAGCTGGTCGGCGACGTCGTCTTTCTCGATGGTCAGCCAGCCGGCGTTGACGGCGTCGTATTTCCACGTCGTGTTGGTCTGGATGTCCACGACGACCTCTCCGCCCAGGCTCTTGAAGCCGATCGAGGCGTTGCGTTCGTCTTCAGCGGCGAACCATGTGTTTTTCGACGAGATGCCCAGTTCGGCCGCAATGCCGGACGGTTCGTCGCCCGGGACGGGGTTGGTGTAGGTGATCGTCTCTTCGGAGCACCCCATCATGCCGAGCAGTAAAGCTGTCAGTGCATATAATTTTTTCATGTGTGCTGCGGTTTAATGTTTCGATACGGGAAAGGTGCTGCCCGAGGGTGCGATGCCGTCGGCGGCCCGGGTGACGGAGGTCGGGGCCGTGCCGGTGTCGGCCGGAATGTCCCAGTCCACGAGATACATCGTGCCGGTGGCGTAGTAGAGGTCGCCGAACGACAGCCACTGCTGCTCCTGGTATCCGATGATGCCCAGCGTGGTGTACGGCGATTCGAAACCGTTCAGGAGGATCGCCTTGCGGGTTTCGTCCGCGTCGTCGTTGTAGCCCTCTCCCAGCCTGCCGGTCAGCATGCCGTTGTGGAAACCTCCGCCCTGCATGTTGATCGAGTACAGGTAGTGGAAGCGGGAGACCGTCGGGGAGATCTCGCGGGTGTAGCAGAGCCTGCCCAGTTCGATCGACATGGTTTGGGTGTTTTTGTCGTAGGTGGCTTCCACGACCGTGCCCGTCAGGAACAGGTTCTTGATGTAGAAACTCTTGCGGTACTCTTTCTCTTCGACGGTGCAGAACGTACCCGTGCCGCTCACGCCGATCGGTTCACGGCCGTAATACCAGTTTTCCGCATGAAGTCCGTAATATCCCAGCATTTGGTAGTAGGGGTTTTCCTCGCGTGAGATTTGCGAAACGGTCACTTTGCAGGATTCCGTAGCGGAGCCTTTGGTCGCCCGGACGGTGAGCGTCGCATTGCGGTGGGCGTCGGGATTGCGCGGGGCGCCGACGCGTACCGTTCCGCTGACCGGGTCGCTTTCGACCGAAACCCAGTCGGCGTCGCTCGTGACGCTCCACTGGCCGTTGGAGACCACGGTGAAGAGAACGCTCTCACCTTCGGAATCCAGCGAAATTTCCTCCGAAGCGGTGGTGGACAGCAGGACCGTTTCCCACGAGAATGCCTGGTGAACGGCGATTTCCTGTTTGTCGCCGGCCGTTTCCACGGTGATTTTCGAGTTGCGGACATTGTCGGTCGTATTGCTTGCCGCGGAGATGGTCAGCAGGCCCTCTTCGGAGGCCAGCGTCACCCAATCGTCCGGACAGCTCACCTTCCAGTCGGAGGGCGTGGCTACCGCGACGGTGGTCGTTCCGCCTTTCTGGGCGAACGCGACACTACTTCGCGAGAGGACGATCACATCCGCGACCTCCTCTTTGTTCTTGTCGTCGCAGCCGCTTGAGGTGCAGAGGACGAGAACCGTCAATAGCGTAAAGCATCTTCTCATAAAAATTGGATTAGGAATAAAAAATGAATGGGTACGGTATCCCGTTTCCGGAGAACCGTATTTGCTGAAAATTGCATCGTGTGAAATTTTTGGACTTGTTTATTTGCGGCACAATATACGAAAATTTGCCCGAATGCTTTCTGGAAATCCTGAAAATATTGTCGTAAAAGTCTTTTCTTATTGTTTGTTTTTCGGTGTTATGCGTGTGTATAAGGTTGAGTTTTAATGATTTTGAAGAATGACAGCCGTTTTGCGGCTGCAATTGTTTTGTTTGTCGGATATTGTCATCGCAGGGATATTTCCGGTCCGGTGAAAAAGAAGGATGTTTGTTATATATTGACAATTTGGGGCGTAAGCCGCTGAATGATAATTGATAATGTCCGTCCCGGCGGCGGTTCCCGCGATTTTCCGTCCGCGACGTCCCGATATTGACCGCTTTTTGTTACTTTTGCAAAAAGAAAAAAATGAAACTCGTCGAACTGTTAGCTCCTGCCAAAGATTACGCTGCGGCCGCGGCCGCCGTGGACTACGGCGCCGATGCGGTCTATATCGGCGGCGCGCGGTTCGGCGCGCGGCAGGCCGCGGGGAACTCCGCGGAGGAGATCGCCCGGGTCGTGGAGTATGCCCACCGCTTCGGAGTGCGGGTCCATGCCACGCTCAACACGCTCGTGTGGGACGACGAACTGGAGGCCGCCGAACGGCAGGCCCGCAGCCTGATCGACGCGGGCGTCGATGCGCTGATCGTGCAGGACATGGCTCTGCGGCGGATGGACCTTCCGGTGGAGCTGCACGCCTCGACGCAGGTTTCGAACCGCACGCCCGAGGGGGCGCGGTTCTTGGGCGAGGCGGGGTTTGCGCGGGTGATTCTCGAACGCAACCTCACGCTGGAGGAGATCCGGGCCATCTGCGCCGCCACCGCGGCTGAGGTCGAATGTTTCGTCCACGGGGCGGTCTGCGTGGGGTACAGCGGCCGCTGTTTCCTCTCGCGGTCGATGTCCGCGCGCAGCGGCAATCGCGGGGTGTGCAGCCAGCCCTGCCGCCTGACGTGGGACCTCACCGACGGAAAGGGCCGGACCTGGATTGCCGGGAAGCATCTGCTGTCGGTGCGCGACATGAATCTTTCGCAACGCATTGGCGATCTGCTGGATGCGGGCGTCACTTCATTCAAGATAGAAGGTCGGCTCAAGGATCTCGCTTATATCCGGAACGTTGTGGCCCACTACCGCCGGGCGGTGGACGAGGCGCTGGCCCTGCGGCCGGGGCTGGTGCGGTCGTCCGTCGGCGAGAGCGTCCCGGATTTCACGCCCGATCCGTCGAAGAGTTTTACACGTGGGGAGTCCGACTATTTTCTGGACGGAAAGCGCGCCGGAGTGGCGTCGTTCGACACCCCGAAGGCGGTCGGCGAACGGGTGGGCCGCGTGGCGGGCGTTTCGGGCGGCACGTTCACGCTCGACGGTGCGCACGATCTTGCGCCGGGCGACGGCATCTGTTTCCTGACGCCGCGCGGCGTGACCGGGACCAACGTCAACGCCGTGGAGGGCCGCCG
>UMBG01020638.1_pt1 | contig 13865 bp, 12 predicted proteins | sample 1963931 | NCBI WGS metagenome assembly UMBG01 (sample SAMEA4835938, study PRJEB28245) | human gut metagenome | biome: gut microbiome; material: fecal sample | place: Denmark | collected 2008 | reverse complement strand
CCGCCGCGGCAAGAGCTTTCTGATCCGGGCCGGCCAACGGGTGGAGGAACGGTTTATCGGGAACGCCCATATTTTCACCGACGAGGAGCGCCGGGAGCTTTTGAAAAATCCGACCGACACGCCGTCCTGTCAGGAGTTTCTGCGAAAGACTTATGAAGAAGCCGCCGGGCTTTCCGACCCGGAGAAAATGCAGAACATCGACCTGAAATACTGGCTGGCCGGGGATATTTTGCAGAAAACCGACCGCATGAGCATGGCCCATTCGCTGGAGGTGCGCGTGCCCTTCCTGGACCGGGATGTGTTCGAGGCTGTCCGGACACTTCCGCCGGAGGCAAAATTTGCCCACGGAAAGACGAAGTATCTGTTTAGGAAGGTGGCCCGGAAATACATCCCGGAAGACACGGCCGCGCGGAAAAAGCTGGGATTTCCGGTGCCTGTCCGTGTCTGGCTGCGGGACGACGACTGGTACGGGAGAGTTAAAAAAATGTTTCAAAGCCCCATATCCCGTCAGTATTTCCACACGGAAAAGCTGACGGCGCTTCTGGAGGAGCATCACGCGGGAAAGAAGGACAACAGCCGGAAAATCTGGACGGTGCTGGCGTTTTTGTTCTGGTATCAGGAATATTTTGATGAGTAAAAATAATAAGAATAACCCAAAAAAGATTGTAAAAATAGATTTTGAAAGTATTTTTGGTAATGATGGCGGGAAGCAGCTGTAAAATATATAGCTTCTGTAGTGAGGATTATATGCAGGATGGAAATTGGGAATATTGTTTAAATACAATATTCCTTTTTTTATAGATATAAGAAACCTTTGATTCTGAACAAAAAAATAAAAAATAAGTTTACATTTTTATGCCCAGATACTCTTTAAAAAATAAAAGGGTATATGATGCAGGGATATAAAGATTTGGTTATACAGGCAAAAAATGATTCAAAATACATGCAAAGCTTACTTTGCATAATGGAACCTTTAGTAAAATCATATGCAAAAAAAATATTCTTTCTAGATTGGGATGACGCAACTCAAGAATTGAATTTGGCAATTATAGAAGCAGTAAAAACAATCGCCACTTGTGAAGACGATTATCAGTGCTTGAAATTCATTACCAATTCAGTGAAATATAAATTTGCTCATCTTTGCAAGAGAAACTTAAAAAAAGAAAATACGAATGTGCATATATGGATAATGAAGGTGATTTACAAGAAAGCTATAGAGCGGATTATTCATCTGTGGAATTAGCATTTGATCTGAAAAATATAACCTTAAAAATGACTTCAAACCAAAGGGATATTTTAAAATACTTGATTTTAGGGTGGTCAGATAGTGAAATCGCATCTTTCTTACACTTTAGCCGTCAATATGTAAACAGAGAAAAGAAAAAAATATATCAATTTCTGAAATGATTTTTTACATAAATAGTAAGTGCTGAATATTGCTTGAATTTGTGACATAAACATATTTGCAGCAGTCAAAAGAAGAAGCAACATGTTTGAAAGAAAAATTAAGTCAAAAATGCCGCAGCCTTTGAAAATATTGGCTGCGGCATTTAAAATATATGATATGTTTGATGTAAAAAACATCAGGTTCTCAACCAGACATTTGGGTAAGTCAAGATGATGCTTCTGATATAAGATATGCAACATTAAAATCATCATATACTTGAGAATTTAAATGCATATCTTCATATAACTTGATATAGTCGCCGATTGTTTTGCCAAAAACAGAACTATTACAATTATTGCATGTGTTATCCTCTGCATATATATGAGTGTTTCCATCGTTGTCCTCAACAAATAAGAGAGTAACATCTATTTTATCTTCTGTTAACCAGAAAGAGATATATTTTGAAAGAGTCCCATCGATTTCTGTGGCACCATCCGGAATTTGTTCATCTGATTCCAGCTCATTAATATGTTCCCAAAAAATTTGAGGAGAGAACACAAGTAATTTTAAGTTTTTTTGAGAGTCTTCTGAGTACCATATATGTGCTTCTGTGTTGAGATAGTCGGTTATATTAATATCCGTATCTGCCGGTAACTCATAAGTTTCACCGACGTCGGAAGTCAGTGAAAAGGTTTTGGTATGATTAGAATAAAAAGTGACAATCCCCTTGACAAAATAGTAAGTTGTATCTGACTCACTGTCATAATAAGAGCCGGAACCATCTATATCATAAGATACATGTTGCCCCTCAGGCTCCTTAGGGGCGGAAAGGGTGATTAGATCTGAGGGGGCTTTGCCAAAAGCTTGTCCGGATAGCAATATACTACCGAGTACGATACTGCCTGCGATACATAGAATTTTTACATTATTCATGGTTAAATGGCCTCCTTGTTTAGTTGTTGAATATTATATCAATTAAAGTGTGAAAATTGTAATTTTGACTTATCGAAATATGTTTTAGAAATGAGTAGAATTTCGGTTATTTTTGAATATTTGTTTTTAATGAAAATAATGGTTTACATTTCGCCTGTAAGTTACTTTATATAAGACAGATAACCGGTTATCACAAATAAAAAACGGAGGTAATATAATATGGCAACAGCGAGTACAATTATCAAAACAGCGAGCAATGAGATTGGAGTAAAAGAAACCGGCAATAACAACGTAAAGTACAATACGGAGTATTATGGAAAGGCGGTAAATGGTGATGCTTATCCGTGGTGTGCAGTGTTCGTATGGTGGGTGTTTAAACATTCCGGCGCATCTAGCATTTTTTATGGAGGCGGAAAAACAGCATCTGTCTATGAAATTTGGAGATATTATAATTCATTAGGACGTGTTTATTCAAGCCCGAAGGTCGGAGACCTCGCAATTATTACTACGTCTGCGGGGGGAACTTATGGTCATGTTGGTATTGTTAAGTCAGTCAGCGGAAATACGTATGTAACAATTGATGGAAATTCTAAAGATCAGGTAAGAACAACTAATCGTACTGTTGGTTCTCCCAAGGCTTCGTTTTGCAGACCGGCATATGGAAGTGGATCTGGTTCCAGCACAAACCTCTCTATGGGCTCAAGTGGAACTGATGTGAAGGATATGCAGAAAAAGCTTATTGCATTAGGCTATAGTTGTGGTTCCTCAGGTGCAGATGGGTCTTTCGGACAGGGAACATATAATGCCGTTTGCAATTTTCAGAGAGACCATGGCTTGACGGTGGATGGTGTTATTGGGCCTACGACACGATCTAAAATAAATTCCGCATATTCAAATTTAGGAGGAAGTAGTTCCGGCACAAATCTGTCTATGGGCTCAAGCGGAACTGATGTGAAAAATATGCAGAAAAAACTTATTGCTTTAGGGTACAGTTGTGGTTCCTCTGGCGCAGATGGAATTTTTGGACAGGGAACATATAACGCTGTTTGCAAATTTCAGAAAGCAAATGGTTTATCCGTTGACGGAATTATTGGACCTGCTACTCGGGCGAAAATTAATGCTTTATATGCAAAATTGTAAAATGGATATAAGATAAAAATGACAGATGCAGGAAGTAGAGTTTTTAGAATCTACTTCCTGCATTTGTTTATTTGATAAATGTATGGTAAATGGTGTTTTAAAAAAACGGGAAATACTAAAGAAAGACTATATATGGGCAGCGGTTTATGTAGCGGGGATCGGTCAGTATGGAAACTATCCGGATGATTATCTGCATGATGTAGAGATATGCCAGAGCTTTGCCTGCTAGAACCGTGAAGAAATGGTGGAGAGTGTTTTGGAAAAGATAAGAATGAAGTGCCAGAAGGTATTTCATACTATCCACAATTACATTGATACGGATGAGATGATCTTAAGGAAAAGTACGATTGCTGCTCATGCCGGTGAGAAAGTCCTGATTCCGATTAATATGCGTGATGGAAGTGTATGGCGGTGGGAAAAGGCAATCCAGAATTCTTCATCCAGCCAGAACAGGATTTCCATAAATTCCTCCGGCATGTCTCCGAAGAGCGGTGAGATTGAAAGCAGACTAATGTTAAGAACATCTGCAATTTTTTTAAAATTTCCGGTCTGGGAATCCGGGCATTCGTTTCGTATTGAGTAATTCTTGTGCCGAAGGCTTTGTTCAGACCGATGGCGCGGCCAAGTTGATTACCGGTCATAGCTCTGAATTTTCTGCATATCTTAATCCTTTTTCCAATAGTTATGTTGAAATTTTCTCCTTCTTTTGATATAAATACGTTATGATTTTTCGTGATTATTATTTTTAACAACAGCGTTGCTTCTTGAAGCAAATGCTGGATGGAGCGTCTCCTGGTTCTGGGAAATATCAGGCGCAGACGGTATCTGCTCCTCAACATTTTCAGAGTGAAGATGGATATCCTGCTGTTTCCGGAGTTTTTTCCATTCGTCTCGGGCGGTGGCCTGTTCAGCTTCTAATTTTTCAATCTGTGCGTCCAGTTTCTCCGGCTTTGGCAGAGCCTTTACGCCGAGCTCCTTCAGGGCCTCTTTGCTGGTAATGTGAAGCTCATACTCTTTCTGATGTTGTCCGCGATAGAGGGCAGGATTTTAGGTATTTTTTTCATTTTCTACGATTTCCCTGAAAGCGCGGTAAGCGGAGCATTGTTTTTTGATCAGCTGTTTCGTCTGTATCTGCTGGCCGATTTCATCAATCTTGTCCCGGGCGGAGGCAACGGAACCGTCCATATCTGCGATATGCTTCTGAAAATCCTCGTAGTTTAGTAGGTTATTCTCACAAAGATAATTAAATAAATCCAGGAGATATAGAATTTAATGTGGTAAAGCGATAAAAATATAGTTTTAAACTATAGCTGGTGCTAGATATTATGAATTGGCATATTTGGAAGTGTAGTGGTATAGTATGTTCATGCTCAACGGAGCGGGGAATAAGAGAGAGGGAGAATGAGATGTCTGGGATTGTGATTGAGAAGGTCCGGAAGTCTTTTGACACGAAAGATGGCGTGGTCGAGGCTTTGAAGGATGTGAACCTGAATATCGATTCCGGTGATATATATGGGATTATCGGTATGTCAGGGGCAGGTAAGAGTACATTGGTACGATGTATGAATTTTCTGGAGGTTCCCACAGAGGGCCGGGTTCTGATAGATGGGAAGGCTCTTGGAGATTTGACAGAGAAGGAATTGAGGAAGCAGAGGGAAGAAATCGGTATGATCTTCCAGCATTTCAATCTGCTGATGCAGAAGTCAGTGATCGATAATGTCTGTTTTCCACTTTATATTAAAGGAAAGAAGAAAGCGGAAGCCAGAAAGAGAGCGGCAGAGCTTTTGGAAATCGTTGGTCTGGGAGACAGACAGAATGCTTATCCGGCACAGCTTTCCGGTGGTCAGAAGCAGAGGGTTGCCATTGCAAGAGCACTTGCATCGGATCCGAAGATCTTACTTTGTGATGAGGCTACCAGTGCACTGGACCCGCAGACTACTTCTTCTATTCTGGAATTGCTGAAAAAGATTAATAAGCAGTTTGGAATTACTATAGTGATCATTACTCATCAGATGTCGGTTGTGCGTGAAATCTGTACACATGTGGCGATCATGTATGAGGGCGAAGTGGTTGAGAAAGGACTTGTAGCAGATATTTTTGCAAATCCTCAGTCAGAGGTTGCCAAAGAACTGATCCGAAAGGATACAGGCTCCGATATCGACGCAGACAGCAGACTGGATGCCGGCAGGGAAAAAGGACAGGCAGAGATTAAAAGCGGTGAGAAGATACGAATCGTATTCTCCGAGAACTCAGCTTTTGAGCCTGTGATCGCAAATCTGATCCTTACATTCGGAGAACCGGTAAATATCCTGAAGGCAGATACCAAGAATGTAGGTGGTGTAGCCAAGGGAGAGATGATACTGGAGTTTATGGAGGGCAGTACCAGAACAGAAATGATGAAACAGTATCTGAAAGAAAAAGGGTTAGCAATCGGGGAGGTGACAGGATATGTGGGATCATGAGACAATAATGATGATTGTCCAGGGTGTGGGAGAAACACTTTACATGACAGTTCTTTCCACAGTTCTGGGATACCTGTTCGGACTTCCTATGGGAGTGCTGCTGGCAGTGTCTGATAAAGAGGGACTGAAACCAAATGCAGTGTTGTATAAGATACTGGACGCAATTGCAAATATTGTGAGAAGTATTCCGTTTCTGATCTTACTGATCCTGCTGATTCCTTTTACCAGAGCAGTGGTGGGAAAGAGCTATGGATCAACAGCAACGGTAGTTCCTCTGGTAGTGGCTGCCATTCCTTTTATCGCACGAATGGTGGAATCGTCTATTAAAGAGGTAGATGCAGGTGTGATCGAGGCAGCCAGAGCTATGGGTGCAAGTAATATGAGAATCATTGTGAAAGTGCTTTTGGTAGAAGCCAGAACTTCACTGATCACAGGAGCAACGATTGCGATTGGAACGATTCTTGGTTATTCCGCAATGTCCGGTGCAGTTGGCGGCGGCGGACTTGGTGATATCGCCATCCGTTATGGATATTACAGATATCAGTCAGATATCATGATCGTGACAGTTATCCTGCTGGTGATCCTGGTACAGATTTTCCAGTCAGTGGGAATGCTGATCGCTAATAAGATAGACAGAAGAAAATAAAAAATGAAATAACAATAAAATTAAATTCAGGAGGACAATTATTATGAAAAAATTAGTAGCAGCAGTTTTAACAGGAGTATTAGTAGCAGGAACTTTAAGCACAGGAGTTTACGCAAAGGATGATGACAAGACAATCACAGTTGCAGCGTCTGCAACACCACATGCAGAAATCCTTGAAGAAGCAAAGCCAATTCTTGAGAAAGAAGGATATGATCTGGAAGTTACTGTATTTGATGACTATGTAAGACCAAACGAGGTTGTAGAGAGTGGAGAATTCGATGCAAACTACTTCCAGCACATTCCATATCTGGAGCAGTTCAATGAAGAAAAAGGTACACACCTTGTAAATGCAGGTGGCATTCATTATGAGCCATTCGGAATTTATCCGGGAACAAAAGACAGCCTGGATGATCTGGAAGATGGAGATTCTATCGCAGTACCAAATGATACAACAAACGAAGCAAGAGCACTTCTTCTTCTTCAGGATAATGGAATCATCACACTAAAAGAAGGCGCAGGATTAAATGCAACTGTTAAGGATATTGCAGAGAATCCTCACAATGTGGAGATCGTAGAGCTGGAAGCAGCACAGGTAGCACGTGTTACAGGTGAGACAGCTTATGTGGTATTAAACGGAAACTATGCTCTGGAAGCAGGCTTCTCAGTTGGAAAAGATGCACTTGCATATGAGAAATCTGATTCTGAAGCAGCAAAGACATATGTAAACGTAATCGCAGTAAAAGAAGGCAATGAAGACAGCGAAAAGATTCAGGCACTTGTAGATGTACTGAAATCTGATGAGATTAAAGATTTTATCAATGAGAAATATGATGGTGCAGTAATTCCTTTTGAAGAAAACTCAGATGCAGAAGAAGCAGATACAGAAGATGCAGATGATGCAGACAGCAAAGACGCAGACAATGCAGATGACACAGCAGAAGAAAATGCAGATACAACTGACACAGCAGAAGACGCTGAATAAGTAAAGATAACAGGAGATTCCTTTTTCAGGTAAAACTGGAGAGGGAATCTTTTTTGTGCAAAAACATATAGGATTTCCATAAGTTTTCTGATACAATATATAGTAATTCTATAAAAAACGACAGACAATCCGATTTATCGGGGAACTGATATAAAATCATCATAGTGATGCGAAAAAATGTGACCAATTTTTGATTGTCGGCGGTCGGTTATACCAAAGCAGGAGAGATTGTATGAAAGAGAACAAGATATGGAACGATTATTTGCCAGAAGACATGCAAGAACACTGGACTGTATATGAATGTCTGAAGGAAAGTGAAGATTCATCCACTTTCCTGGTGAAAGAGACAGCTACCGGAATCCTGTGCGTGCTTAAATGGGGGCGTAACAGGCAGGCGGAGTTTCTGCGCAATGAAATGGAAATCATGAAAAAAATGGCGGATAGGAAATTGTCCGGGATTCCAAAGGCATACAGGATATTTGAAGAAAATGGCGAAGTGTATCTGGTAAGGGAATATATAGAGGGAATGTCTCTGGCTCAGATGGTTCTGCAAAAAGGTGGCATATCAGAAGCGGAAATCTACAGGATCAGCAGGAAGATATGCCAGACAGCAGAGCAGTTTCAGAATCCGGATGAGCCTATGATACACCGGGATATAAAACCGGAGAATATAGTGGTCACACCTGGTGATGAGGTGGTATTCATTGATTTCGGTACTATGCGCAGTTATAAAAAAGATGGGTCGCGTGATACTTTTGTGGTGGGTACCAGAGGAACTGCGGCGCCAGAGCAGTATGGCTATACACAGACAGACCAGCGTACAGATGTGTATGCAATCGGGCAGACAATGCTGTATATGGTTTCAGAGAGCTATGAAATGAATCAGCTTTCAGAGTGTGCAGTGAGCAGGAGAATGAAAAAGATAATAGAGAAGGCCTGCTCTTTTGAGCCTGATAAAAGATATGGGGATGCTGCGCAATTAAGGAGAGCAGTTGAGAAATGTCAGGCGAACAATAGAAAAAAGGTTTATAAAAATGCAGGAGCAGTCTTTGGACTGATTGCAGCAGGTTATATACTGGCAATTCTTTCCCCGGATGGCACAGTGATTGAAAACAAAAGGATTGAAACGGCAGAACAGAGTGCGGCAGAAGAACAGATACAGGCAGAGATAACCTTCAGAGAAGAACTGATAGAAGAAGCCGTACGCAAGGAACTGGGGCTTTCAAAGACAGACAAAATAACTGCCTCTATGCTGGAGAATGTAAGGAAACTCCGTATTGTCGGAAAAGAAATTCTTGATGATGAGGACACATTCTGGGGTGAAGGCCACCATGTGGATGGAAAGGACAGCAGCTTCGGATCTGTGCGCGGAAATATTACAGATATTTCGGATCTGGCACAAATGGTAAATCTGGAGGAACTTGCGCTGTGTAACCAGAAAATCGAAGATATTTCCGGGTTAAAAGAGCTGCCTTTGAAAAAACTTTATCTGAGCAAGAATATGATCACAGATTTCTCTGTGCTTTTGAATCTGATAGATCTGGATACCCTCTGTATTATGGAGAATCCGGCAGAGAATCTGTCAGTGATTGGAGAATGCACAGGCATTTTAAGATTAAATATACAGGGGATGAATCTGACAGATATAGACTTTCTGAAAAATCTGAGCCTGGATTACCTGGATATGAGTAATGTGGAAGTAGAAAACAATATATTTGAGCCATTGACAGAGATGAAGAAACTGGATACTCTGTGTATGTGTGATGTAAATGAGGCGGCTGCCGAAACTCTTTCGCAGATGAGTACCTTAAAGGCGCTGTTCATGTGGGGGGATAGTACCATACTGGAGAATCTGAAACCATTGAAAGGGATGACACAGCTGGAGACACTTGCATTCACAACACAGATTTCCTCGTTAGAAGGAATCGAACAGTTTCCTTCATTAAATTTCCTGTCAGTGAGTTTCAGCCTGGTGAAAGATCTGTCTCCTGTCACAGGAGCAAAGAATCTGCAGGTAATAGATATTTCCAATGCAGATATTGAAAATTTTGAACCGCTGTTTGGACATTCGGGGCTGACGGAGGTACACTGTACAGAGGAACAAAAAGAAGAAATCATGAAGATAGATTCTTCTCCTGATTTTGAAATTTATACATAAAAAGGGACAAAATTGTCCCGCTCTAAAATGGGCAGATATGGTACACTTAACAGTATCATATCTGCTTTTAAATTATGGATCAGTCATCAGATAACGGATAGTGGTAAAGATCAAAAAAAATACAACCTCGGGTTTTGACAGAAGGGAGATATGAACAGGAAAGAGGTGTGAGAAGAAATGAAAGAAACAGAAGAAATCATGGGAATGATAAAAGAGGAAGGCGCCGCATATTTTGCAAGAGAACGAGGAAACAAGGTAGAGGTAGGGCTTTATCTTGAGCATATAATCGAAGAGCGTGGAATGAAAAAGAAAGACATTGTGCGAAAGCTGAATCTGGAAGAATCCTATGCACGAAAACTGTTTGGCGGTCAGCGAATCCCCACAAGGAAAATACTGCTGCAGTGTGCGTTTCTCCTTTCTCTTGATCTGTCGGATACACAAAGGCTTCTGGATATCGGCCAGAAGCCGAGACTTTATCCGCGCGTACGTTACGATGCAGCGATTATTTATGGACTGGAAGAGAAGATGACACTGGAAGAGATGAACAGCTTCCTGGATGAAATCGGGGAAGAGGTTTTATTGCAAAATATTTTTGAAAGATATCCCGGAAGGGATTCTGAGCGCTGTCAAAAATGAAGATGGCAGTGTATAAAATTACAGAGGTATTAAAAAATCATTCCCGCAAATTGTTCAAGCTGCGATTACATCTTGCAGGGTGCTTTTTTTAATACACTCAAATCCAGAAAAAGGAGGGTTTTACGTATGAAGAAAAAACAAGTCGCATTATTGTTGGCAGCACTTATGTGCATAACATCTGTGGCAGAAAGCGCAGCTGTTATGGGTGCAGAATTTTCTTCGGGGGAAGAAACTGTAGAGATGCAGGGCACAGAGGAAGAAGCCGAAGCAGAGGATACGGCAGAAATCTGGACATCCGGGGAAGAAGTGTCAGATTTTGGTACGGACGAAGCGCCAGAAGTGGACGGATTTACATCAGAAGAATCAGAGGTATCGACAGACGCAGCAGGTGCTAAACAGGTAAAAGGATCTTTTGAAGTGGCATACATAACAGAGGAACAGTACAATAATGTCCTGCAGAATGAAGAACGTCCGGAAATGGACATGAAAACAGTAGAAGACACTACTTTTTCAAATGCGTTAAACAGTATCGAAGGAGAAAATACAGGATACTGTTTTGTAAGAGTTCAGGATCTGGAAGATGCAGCAGACTTTGTGGCTCCTGAAGGGATGACAGTACTGGTGGAGAATGCAAGAGCCAGAAGTATTACACCGAACGGAAACATCGCATTCTGGGGTATGATAGATCCGCCAGAGACGATTGAAATCAAAGAAGGAAAAGGAACGACAACTTTCTTCTGTCAGGATATGAGAAGCGTATTAAAAGGAACAGGTTCCGATGATAAAGTGATCTTTTGTGGGCAGAATAATGCGATAGGTGGTATTTCCGGAGTAGAAAATATATATCTGAGAAATAACAGCCATGATCTGCAGGTATTTGGTGCCAGTGAATTTTTTAATATTTACAATGAAACGGATAATATCAAAAACCATCCGCAGGAAGAAAATGCTTTTTTCATACACATTGTAAACAGTAAGACTGCTCCGGTATTCCATAAAACATTTGACTGGGGTACTGGCGAGTTTGAAAATGAAAATGGAGAGAAGTGGAGCAGTCCTTACGGAATTGGAATTATATATAAGACATCAGATGAGAAAGGTGAATGGGAAGATATTCCTGTTCCGGCTGGTACACAGGCAGTGAAATATGATATGTCTGACGAAGATATTGTGGAAATGCTTTCCAGAATTTGGGTCTATTCAGAAGATGGTACGACTCAGGATATGAATGGAAAAATCTGGAATCCGGATAAAGATAATGCGGTTGATATTCAGGAATTCCAGGATTGTGAAGGAATGTCAGCACAGGAGATTTTCGAGGCATGCGGAAGGGCAGAATTCCCTGATGGAGGATGTGTGTGGATTAACGTCGCACCGACAGCACAGGCGGAAAGATATATAAATGCATATCAGAAGAAGAACAATGCCAGTGGCTATTATCTGATGAATATGAAAGCTAACACCAAGATCAGTGGAACGCTTACTGTTCCAAGTGCTGCGAAAGCTCTGAAGATAGAAGGTCAGAATAATTATGACGAAAGCACAGATACAGACAATTTTGTTCCGACTTCAATTTCTTCTGTAAATGTTCCGGCAGGCAAGAAACTGTCACTGTCCAGGATTCTTGTAAAAGCAAATACTTTAACCTTTACAGGAGCTGGAGAAGTGGAACTTATGAATGCCAGATTAAATGCAAATGTAACAGCAGATAAAATTAAGATTGCGGATGCTGTAGTGAAGAGCCTGAACTGTAAAGAACTGACATCAGAAGAGGGTGTATGTCTGGTTGTATCTGAATATCTGAATTTTGAGAAAGCAGTGATTAATCCGGAGATAACCATTTATGGACAGCCGGGAGCTTATCTGAAATTTGGTGAAATTGACAGTGCAGAATACTCTCAGACAGCAATTCCGCAGATTTATCTTGGAACAAACGGAAAACAGAAAGCGCAGCTGTATATAGGCGGAGCATTGAAACTTGGTACATATGAAGCGGAAGGTGAGACATATTCAAGAAATCTGATCGTTCGACAGTTTGATACAAAAGAAGCGCAGGCAGCAGGCGTTCCTGTATCGAAAGATTGTTTTGATCCAACATATAGGTATGCCTGGGAGGAGACAGAGGATAATGACTGGTTTTACTTTACAAAAATATACAAGAATGAAGAAATAAATCTTGTTACGGTTAATGCTAGTCTGGATGAAGAATATTCTACAAACAGACTTCGGGCGCAGTTTAGATTTGATGTAAATGGTGAGAAAAAATATGGAGTAGTACTTCCTCGATACAGTTATCTGGATGAATTCGAAGGCTTAACAACCGGAATTGATGGAAATAAACGCCGTTTATTTTATGTAGACTGGTGGACAAATGAAGAGAAAATAAAAGCTGTTGAGATTCCTGCATACTATGAGTTCTCAGGTCAATCTCTGAACAGCATCGCATCTGCACAGATTTCTACAATCAAGACCCAACTTTATGCAGGTAAGGCGATTAAACCGTCAGTAACAGTAACCTTAAACGGCAAGAAGCTGAAAGCCGGAACAGATTACACCGTTTCCTATGCAAATAACACAAAAACCGGCTCCACAGCATCTGTGATCATTACAGGTAAAGGCAATTATGTTGGCACAGCGATCCAGAATTTCGAAATTGCGGCGATTCCGGCAAAAGGAAAGGTATACACATCCGGAAACCTGAAATACAAGGTAACTAAATCCGCATACAAGAATGGAACAGTAAGCGTTTATGCTCCGGCAGAGAAAACTCTTACAAGTGCATCTGTTCCTGCAACAGTAAAAATTAATGGTTATACATTTAATGTAACAGCAATTGGTGATAAAGCATTTAATGGCTGCACAAAACTGAAAAAAGTCACGATAGGATCCAAAGTAACCACAATTGGAAAACAGGCGTTTAACGGATGTAAAGCGCTGACTTCCATTACAGTTAATTCTAAAGTGCTCAAAACAGTAGGAGCATCTGCATTAAAGGGAATTTCTGCTAAGGCAGTAATCAAAGTTCCGGCAGCAAAATTAAGTGCATACCAGAAGCTTTTCAAGGGCAAAGGACAGAAAAATTCTGTAAAGATTACAAAATAAGAAATAGAAACAAAGATTATATAGCTAAAACCATACAGTTAAAATTATATAGAGGCAGAATCAGTAAAAATTTCTGCTACACATAAAAAGATAGTTCTTGAAGAAGAAGCCCGGAATTAGTGTACCGACAAGATTGGTTCAAGAATCAACTTGTCGGTACATCAGAGTTGTTGTCATGAGCAATTCTGTTTCTGGGTTTCATTTACCTGTATTTCTTTGGAAAATTCAGGTGATAAGATGGATTTAAAATGTATGAACAATTAGAAAAATAAAAAAAATTAAAAAAGTTTCAAAAAAGGTGTTGACATCCGACAAAATCCATTATATAATAGCAAAGCAAGTTACGGAGCGGACAACAAATAAGCCGCCTGAAACAAGCACAATATGGAATCTTAGCTCAGCTGGGAGAGCATCTGCCT
>UMBG01024881.1_pt1 | contig 13980 bp, 9 predicted proteins | sample 1963931 | NCBI WGS metagenome assembly UMBG01 (sample SAMEA4835938, study PRJEB28245) | human gut metagenome | biome: gut microbiome; material: fecal sample | place: Denmark | collected 2008 | reverse complement strand
TATCGGATCGTTGGGTACAGAAAAATATTCGCGGAAGGGTTTACACAGGAGCTATCGGTTTAGGGATGACAATTCCGGCTCTAATGTTACTCGGCTTTGGAGAAAGTTTTATGGCAGTTGTCGGTGCAGGGTTACTTTTCGGAATAGGGTTCGGTATTTTCGATGCCAATAATATGCCTATCTTATGTCAATTTATATCCGCAAAATATCGCGGAACTGCCTACGGTATCATGAATATGACCGGTGTATTTGCCGGTGCAGCCGTAACAGAACAATTAGGTAAATGGACCGACGGAGGGAATTTAGGCATAGGTTTTGCCTTACTCAGTATCGTCGTTCTTGCAGCATTGCTCTTGCAAGTTTATTTTCTTCGTCCCAAGACAGATAATATGGAATAAATCATACATTAAAACATAACTACTATGGAAAAAATTAAAGGTCTTATAGATGCTCCGTTTACTCCATTCTATGAAAATGGAGAGGTAAACTACGAACCGATCGATGCATATGCAAAAATGCTCAAAAAAAACGGATTACAGGGTGTATTCATCAACGGTTCTTCAGGAGAAGGCTATATGCTGACGGAAGATGAACGAATGAAACTGGCCGAACATTGGATGGTCGCAGCTCCAGACGGGTTTAAAGTCATAGTTCATGTAGGCAGTTGCTGTGTAAGATCAAGTCGAATTTTGGCTGAACATGCACAAAAAATAGGCGCATGGGGTATTGGAGCGATGGCTCCTCCTTTCCCTAAAATCGGACGTATCGAAGAATTGGTGAAATATATCGAAGAGATCGCAATAGGAGCTCCGAATTTGCCATTCTACTATTACCATATTCCGGCCTTTAACGGAGCTTTTCTTCCTATGGTAAAATTATTGGAGGCTGTTGACGGGCGGATTCTTAATTTTGCCGGTATCAAATATACATTCGAAAGCATGTATGAATATAATCAATGCCGGCTTTACAAAGGAGGAAAATATGATATGCTACACGGACAAGACGAAACGATATTGCCTTGCTTGGCTATGGGAGGTGCACGTGGAGGCATCGGCGGAACAACGAATTATAACGGTCGAGAACTGGTTGGAATCATTGATGCTTGGGAAAAAGGAGATCTCGAGTTGGCACGCGAACGCCAGAACTTCTCTCAAGAAGTAATAAATGTCATATGCCGCTATCGGGGCAATATTGTAGGCGGGAAACGCATTATGAAACTTATCGGTCTGGATTTAGGCAAAAACCGAACGCCTTTTCAAAATATGACTGAAGAAGAAGAAATTCAAATGAAAGCCGAACTTGAAGCTATCAACTTTTTTGATCGTTGTAACAAACTTTAGACAAAGATGGATATAACAAAATATTTAGATACATGGGCTGCTGCTTATCGAAATGATCTCATAGAGAACATAATGCCCTTTTGGATGAAATTCGGTCTCGATCGTAAACATGGCGGAATATATACCTGTCTCGACCGAGACGGCAAATTAATGGACTCCACAAAATCGGTATGGTTTCAGGGGCGTTTCGGTTTTATCGCATCTTATGCCTACAATCACATAGAAAAAAAACAAGAATGGCTGGCTGCGTCCAAAAGTTGCATCGATTTCATAGAGACTCATTGTACCGATATTGACGGACATCTGTTTTTCGAAGTAACAGAAGAGGGAATACCTTTACGAAAAAGACGTTATGTTTTTTCTGAATGTTTTGCCGCTATCGCAATGTCGGAATATGCCATAGCCTCCGGAGACAAAAGCTATGCAACAAAGGCATTGGAGATATTTAAGAGGACTCTCAAGTTTCTCTCTACACCCGGTTTTTTAGAACCGAAATATTTACCGACACTGCAATCTCGCGGACACTCGATCACAATGATCCTCATCAACACGGCATCTCGAATACGGGAAGTAATTGAAGATCCTGTACTCGACCGACAAATAAATGAATCTCTGACCTCTATACGTCAATATTTCATGCATCCCGAATTTAAAGCTTTACTCGAAATGGTCGGTCCTAAGGGAGAACTGATAGATACTTGCAACGGTCGAACCATTAATCCGGGACATTGCATTGAGACTTCATGGTTTATTATGGAAGAAGCCCGACACAGGAACTGGGATAAAGACTTAGTACAATTGGCTCTACAAATTCTCGACTGGTCTTGGGAATGGGGCTGGGATAAAGAATACGGCGGCATTATCAACTTTCGTGACTGCAAAAATTTTCCACCTCAAGACTATTCTCAAGATATGAAATTCTGGTGGCCGCAAACAGAAGCCATCATCGCTACACTATATGCTTATCGAGCTACGCATGACGATAAATATCTTGTTATGCATAAACAGATCAGCGATTGGACTTATTCTCATTTTCCGGATAAAAAATTCGGGGAATGGTATGGCTATCTGCATCGTGACGGAACAGTAGCCCAACCCGCCAAAGGGAACTTATTCAAAGGGCCTTTTCATATTCCGAGAATGATGATATGCAGCTATATGCTTTGTAAAGAAATGATTTGAAAATAACATGGGGACTCATTTATAAAATAATTTGCACACCAAGAGCAAAACAACGAGTTTACTCAGTTAGTTATGCCAAGGCACAATATTTATTCCTGAACGATAAATAAATGACAAAAAGAATCGTCTTTTTTTTCTATATGTCTTTATTCTTCCTGCCAAGTTTTGCCGGAGAAGAGTCATATACATACTCTGAAATAAAAAAAGAGCCTAAATCCCCCAAAACCGATTACAAAATCATATATGATTCAGAATGCAATATCCCAGTATCCTCTTTTCAAGCAGAAATTTTGGAATTTCCGGTCAGACTCGATTACGTTTACCGGATAAAAGGATTTCCTGACAAAGAAAAAGATTTTACAAAAGGCATTTCTGCCTGTTTTGCCGGTATTTTCAACGGACATAGTACACTGATGATAGGAGGAGGATGCAATTTTCCCGATATTTCGGCGGCAGACGGAGGAACTAAAAAATATTACCGAAGTATATATGCCGCCGAAGTTACCGAAGACTCGCTTTTCACATGGGAAAAAATCGGAGAATTTCCTCAAGATGTTGCCTATGGTGTTACCATATCTACACCCGACGGTATTCTTTGTATTGGAGGCATGAATGCAAAAAAAAGGCTGAATACAGTATATAGAATTACACTAAAAAACAAAAAAGCTGTATTGGAAACTTTACCGGCCTTACCTTGTACTTTAGACAACATGACAGGTTCATTGCTCGGCAACGTAGTGTATGTAGCCGGAGGTAATAAAAACGGTATCCCTTGTAACGATCTTTATTGTTTAGATTTAGACAGTCTTTCAAAAGGCTGGCAAAAATTACAGGAATTCCCGAGATCTCCACGCATACAAGCCGTCAGTGCAGCACAAGTCGGCCCACACGGAGAACAAATATTTTGTTTATGGGGAGGCTTCTCTACTTCTGACGGAAATCGACAGGCAACTTTATCGACAGACGGTTATGCTTATTCTCCAAGTACAAAAAAATGGGTTTCATTACCCGATCCTACAAACAACGAAGGAGAGACAGTTTCTTTAGGAGGTGGTAGCATCATTGCCTTATCCGACAGCTTGATATTATGTACAGGAGGAGTAAACAAAGATATATTTTTACAAGCCCTTAAACACAATGCTCCCGACTACCTGTTACATCCCATAGAATGGTATCGTTTCAATAATCGTTTACTGGTATATAACTCTCGTCAAAAAAGATGGAAAGAAATTGCAAAAGTATCTGAGACTGCCAGAGCCGGAGCATCTCTCATTTTCGACGGCTATGGTTATTTACTTATCAACGGGGAACTAAAACCCGGCATTCGTACTCCGGATATAACAAGAATTCTGCTAAAAACAGAAACAAATTCAAAACCAACAAACCGAATTATCCCTAATAAAAATGAATATTAAAAATAAAGGAACTGATCTTTTAGTATCTTCATTTGGAGATGTATTAAATAAAAAATATGATCTGGTCATATTGCCATGGGGAGCTACCGAACCGCATAATTTGCATTTACCGTATTTAACCGACTGTATTTTATCGCATAGTATCGCTGTCGATGCAGCAAAAATCGCAAAAGATCATTTCGGCGTAAACAGTATGGTTATGCCTCCGATTACTTTGGGTGCTCAAAACCCGGGTCAGCGGGAATTAAGTTTCTGCATACATGCCCGTTATGAGACTCAAAAAGCAATTCTGACAGATATTGTCTCGTCTCTCCACATACAAGGGATCAATAAGTTAGTCATCATTAACGGTCATGGTGGAAATTGCTTTAAAAATATGATCCGAGATCTGTCAATAGATTATCCGGATTTTTTAATTGCCACAAGTGAATGGTATACAGTACTCCCGGCAAAACAATATTTCGACACTCCGGGAGATCATGCAGATGAAGTAGAAACTTCGGTCATGATGCATTATTATCCGGAATTAGTCAATCTCAAAAACGCCGGTAAAGGGAAATATAAATCATTCGCTTTAGAATCTCTAAGAGAAAAAGTTGCTTGGATACCTCGCAATTGGCAAAAAGTATCTGAAGATACCGGTATCGGCGATCCGGCTCTCTCCACAGCAGAAAAAGGAAAATGCTTTGCCAATGCCATAGCCGATAAATATGCCCAGTTATTTGCCGAGCTCAGTCGAATAGAAGAAACAGGAATTTATGAAAAAGAAAACGATAAATAATAATAACCGATAAGATATACATAAGATAAATAGGCAAAACAAAATATAGTATTTACAAGCCGGCCTGAATTTTGCTTGAACAAAGTTTAAGCCGGCTCTTATAACTGACAAAAATTAATACTCGATAAATAATAAATCTCCTATCCCTGAAAACAGAAATACAGTTTTTGAATCTATCTCTTCTATCAATACCGATCTGTCCCAACAAAAAACAAGATCGGAAATAAAGCGAAAGAAAATATTTCATAAAACAAAGAACAAGCAAAAAAGTAATTTTGTTAAACGGATAACTGTTCTTTTGCTATTTAAGCATATCAATTAAAAAAAGTATATAGTATCTCAAAATCATTTTATCCATAAAGATTTGTTCTAAAAAAATCTGTACATTTGACTGATTATTCTTTTTGACTGAAAACTGTATATGAAAAGATTCTTGCTCATATTTACCGCATTTTTGACACTTTCATCCGTTTCTTTTTCTCAAACTGTCGGATTAGTACTCAGCGGAGGCGGGGCGAAAGGAATCGCTCATATCGGAATTATCCAAGCTCTTGAGGAGAACAATGTTCCCATCGATTACATTGCAGGAACTTCAATGGGTGCTATCGTAGGCGCTTTATATGCAATGGGATATACTCCTGCCGAAATGATCGAACTGATAAAGTCCGATGATTTTGCATCTTGGTCAACAGGAAAAATGGAAGAAAAATATATCTACTACTTCAAAAAACCCGATCAAACACCTGAATTTGCTTCTTTCAAAATAGGTTTGAAAGATTCCAGTAAAATAACGCCGCATTTTTTGCCCAAAAGTTTAATAAATCCTCTCCCGATGAATTTGGCATTCATGCGTATATTTGCTCCTTATACAGCACAATCAGGAGGAAATTTCAACAATTTGTTCGTACCGTTCCGGGCCGTAGCTTCGGATGTTTACCATAAACGTCCGGTTATATTCGAAAAAGGAGATTTAGGTGATGCCGTACGTGCCTCTATGAGTTTCCCATTCGTATTTAAACCTATCGAAATAGATAGTGTATTGCTATATGATGGAGGTATCTATAATAATTTCCCGATAGATGTCATGAAAAAGGACTTCAATCCGGATATTATCATTGGAAGCAATGTATCTTCAAATCCTGAAAAGCCTAAGGAAGATAATCTCATGGCACAAATCGAAAATATGGTCATGCAAAAGACAGATTATAAGATAAAAGAAGAAGACGGAATTCTAATCGATTTCAATTTAAAAGAGTATAATCTCCTCGATTTTCCGAAAGCAGACCAAATTTTCAAAATCGGATATGATAAAGCCGTGTCGATGATGGATTCTATAAAATCAAGAATACCCAGAGAACTGCCATCTGAAACACGGAAACTCCAAAGAATGGTATTCAAAAGCAAAACTCCGGAACTCTTATTCGAAGATATATCTATTAAAGGAGGCAATCACTCTCAACAAAATTATATTCGTAAACAGTTTCAATTAGACGAAAATAAACTCCTCGATCAAGAAGATGTCAAACAATCTTACTACAAACTACTCTCCGATTCGAAAATCTCCGATCTTATTCCACACGCTGTATACGATGAAGAATCCGGGAACTTCAAACTTTTATTGAATGCAAAGCTCGAGGATAATATAGCCATAGGATTAGGAGGATATATCTCTTCAGGAAATACCAATCAAATCTATTTAGGAGCAAAATACAGAACTTTAAGTCTCTATTCTTTGGATTTCGACTTAAACGGACAATTCGGAAGATCGTATAATACAGGATTGGCCTCCGCTCGTTTCGAACTGCCGGGAACAATACCTATGTACCTGAAATTTATCGGAGTAGTGTCCAAAAAGAAATATTACGAAAGTGAAAAACTTTTTCAAATCGAAGAATCTCCGACATTTATCACTCAAAGCGAAAATTACGTAAAACTCCGTATGGGTCTTCCGTTCCTTACAAACGCAAAAACCGAAGTAACGTTAGGATACGGATATTTATATGACAAATATTACCAATCAAATACGGTTGACTATTCACAAATTCAGGCAGATAGAAGTTCTTATCGATTGGCAATGGGGTCACTACGTTTTGAAAAAAATACTCTGAACAGTTTTATGTTTCCGGTAACAGGAAATCGAGTTTCCGTAATCGGAGAGGCCGTTTATGGACGAGAAATGTTCAGACCCTCCGACCCCAATTTACACACTGAAAAAGCAACTCACTCATGGTTGCAACTTTCTGGAACTTACGATCAATATTTCAATACCGCACCCAAATTCACACTCGGAGTACGCAGTGAAATAGTTGTTTCCAGCAAAAACTTTTTCAGTAATTATACTGCTACTATTATTCAAGCTCCGGCATTCACTCCTACCCCGCACAGCAAAATGGTCTTTAATGAGGCTTTTAGAGCAAACCAATATATTGCTGCCGGGATTCTTCCTATTTGGAAAATCATTAACAATTTACAATTACGTACAGAGTTATATGGATTTGTACCCTTTTTTGAAATTAAACAAGGTAAAAACAATCAGCCTTATTACGGACGCTTCATGAACTCTTTTAAATATATGGGAGAAATTGCTTTAGTGTACGATCTGCCTTTTGCCTCAATCAGCATTTATACTAATCATTATAGCTACCCCAAAAAGAACTGGAACTTCGGTATCGGGTTAGGACTATTATTATATAATCCTAAATTCTTAGAATAAGAAATTGTTTAAATTTAGCCCGGACATTTCAAGCGTTATCATCTCTTGATTTGCATAATCTATTTTCTGCAAAAAAAGATTCTGATTTATTATTTGCAAAACAAAAATTATTTATATCTTTGCATTCGAAAAATGGCTCCGTGGCTCAACTGAATAGAGCATCTGACTACGGATCAGAAGGTTACAGGTTTGAATCCTGTCGGAGTCACAAAAATCCTTTGAGCAAAATTGCTTGAAGGATTTTTCATTTAAATCTATTTTGTTTTGTAAAGAATTATCATATATCACTGCTATTTTAAAAGCATTCCACAACTTACTCAAACAAATGTCTATAAACGACACAATATATTATAATAAACTAAGGACATTAGCAACAATTGCCGTAATTACCATACACGCATCAAGTACATTATTTTACCATAGACCTATAGGAAGCGAGTCATGGTGGATCGCTACATTTTTCGACACAATAGCAAGATTTGGAGTTCCGATATTTTTAATGATTTCGGGAGCTTTACTACTGCCTAAAAAAGAGGATATGAAAAGCTTTTACTCAAAGAGGTTGCACCGCATACTTATTCCTTTTTTATTATGGCTGACAATATACTATTTCCATAATCTCCCCGTAAACATATCTCTATCCGAAAAATTTTATCGGTTATTGAACGGAATATGTTCCGGAAGCAGTTATCACCTCTGGTATATTTACATGCTTGTGGGAATATATTTGGCTATTCCCGCAGTACGTATATGGGTACAGAATATATCTACCCAAAGTATTCGAATTATTTTGTTGTTCTGGGGAATATTACTTCTACTAAGGCTAACCGATGAAACCGGTAAATTGGTAAAAAGTCTCAATATCGAATTTTTTTACTACTTGGGATATCCTATTGCCGGTTATTATTTATCGATACTCAAATTTCATAAACCTCATCAAACAATACGCAGATTTTCAATTGCAGCTATTATCATCGGAATACTTCTAACTTTATCCGGAACTTACATCCTCTCTCTATATAAAGGAAAAACCGACGAACTATTTTTTAATTGCCTCTCCCCGACTGTTGCTCTCATGTCTTCCGGGATTTTCTTATTATTCAAACATATCGAATTCAAAAAAGAAAAAGTCCCCGGAAAATGGATATGTACTTACAGTTATGGAATTTATTTATGCCATGTATATGTATTAGAACAATTAAAATCTGTATATTGGATTAAATATACCTATTATATACATCCGACAATAGGCATTCCGGCATTAGTAATTTCTTGTCTGCTTCTATCTCTTTTATTGACAATGACAATTCACAAAATACCCAGAATCGGGAAATATATTTCAGGATAAAACAAAAGAGGCCAGATAAACCTGACCTCTTATTTAATTTAAAGAAGGGTGAAAGATGGGGCTCGAACCCACGACCCTTGGAACCACAATCCAATGCTCTAACCAACTGAGCTACATTCACCATTTTCAATTGCGATGCAAAGATAGTATTTATTTTTGAAACATACAATAGTAAACTATACTTTTTTATCAAAAACCAAATCAGATTTTTGTAATCCCACTTTTATTTACTCAGAAACAGACCCTAAGAGTCTGTTTAATTTTATATTTAGATCAGTTTTGAGCGTTTCTTTCGAGGATATTTTGTTGTTTTTTCCAAAAAAGATAGTAGGCTATCTGATGAGTGAAAAATGATCTGATAATTTTCTATATTAGAAAATTTAAATGGTTTTCTAAGCCTCTCTAAAACTCATACTCAGTAACCGTGCCTTTATTTTGTTGTGAAAAAAGTTTCCTTGTGTCTTGAACAAAACGGGCTAAAGGAATCGACAAAGATGATGGTATTGAATCGCCTTTGGCCAGCCAACGAGCAGCCGGAAGTACGGTAAAACCTTGTTCCGAAACATGTACAGGTCGCTGAGTAAATATCAGGGCATAACGAGGATTTTCGATACGTATATCCGACGAATCCTTTACAACATCAACTTTGAAAACAATACTTCCCATTGTTGTTCGGGTTTTCATATTAGAAATAAAATTACCTAAAGAATATGCGACTACAGACTTAATTCTACCTATAGAATCCAAACGAGCTTCAATCGGTTGTACTACGTGAGGATGCGCTCCCACTATAAGATGTACTCCGGCATCGACCAATGTATTCGCTAATTTTTTTTGTGAAACATTCGGTAGAGTTCGATACTCGTCCCCCCAATGAGGACACACAATAATCACATCAGCTCCGTTTTTCTTTGCAGTTTCTACATCTCGTAATATGTTCTCGAGTTGTATATAATTAACGATATAAGGAGGACGCACTTGTATTCCATTCGTACCATAAGTATAATTCAAAAAGGCCAATCGTATTCCGTTTTTTCGTAAAAGTAAAGGATGTAAACGTTTACGTTCATTTTCAGAGCAATATGTTCCTGCACGAAAAACTTCCAAAGAATCCAATTGCCGTATAGTACGCTCCAGTCCCTTTTCTTGACGATCAAGACAATGATTGTTTGCCGTTAAAAACAGGTCGAATCCGGCCTTTTTGAGAGCCTGAGCAAAAGCATCCGGAGCACAAAACTGAGGATAACCGGAATACGGAAATCCGCCTAAAGGAGCTTCCAAATTAACAACAGCCAATCCCGCAGATTGTATTTCATCCTTGATTTGTACGAAACACGAATCATAATCATACCCCGATGAAGTCCGGGCATCTTCTATTTGTGCCAAATGCTGCATCGCATCTCCTGCAAACAAAAGCGTAATACGTTGTTGAGCTTGTATATATACTGAAACTAAAAAGAAAAGGGACAGGAGATAAAATCGTGTTTTCATAAATTAGAATTTATACGGTTATAAAAATAAACTATCCTGCTTTAATTTCAAAATATTAAAACAGGATAGTTTATTCTCTTTTTTAATTCGTCAATCTTTATAGATTGCTTTCTTTCCTGCCAACAGTGTATTACGCATTAAAGAAACGATTGTCATAGGACCGACACCTCCGGGAACAGGAGTGATATATGCACACTTCGGAGCAACCTCATCAAACTTCACATCACCGGTCAGCTTAAATCCCGATTTTGTTTTATCCGAAGGAACTCTCGTCGTACCGACATCTATAACAGTAACTCCTTCTTTTACCATATCCCCTTTCAAAAATTCAGGAACTCCCAATGCTGCAATAATGATGTCTGCCTGCAAACACATTTCCTTGAGATTTTCAGAGTAACTATGACATACGGTAACTGTCGCATTTCCCGGATTTGACTTTTGCATCATCAACGTCGCAACTGGTTTCCCTACGATATTACTACGACCCAATACGACACAATGTTTCCCTTTCGTATCAATGTCATAACGCTTCAACAACTCCATGATACCGGCTGGAGTCGCCGACACGAAACATGGTAATCCGATAGACATACGTCCGACATTGATCGGGTGAAATCCATCCACATCTTTCCGATAATCGATTGCCTCGATCACCTTTTGTTCCGAAATATGCTTAGGTAAAGGAAGTTGTACAATAAATCCGTCTATATCTTCATCTTTATTCAATCTATCTACCTCTCTGAGCAACTCTTCCTCTGTTACATCACTCTCAAAACGAATTAATGTAGATTTGAATCCGCATTGCTCGCATGCTTTCACTTTATGGGCGACATAAGTTTCACTCCCTCCATCATGCCCCACTAATACAGCCGCTAAATGGGGAATTTTCCCTCCTGCTGCTTTAATTAGCTCAACTTCCTGAGCAATTTCCTGTTTTACCTGATCGGCAATAGCTTTCCCGTCGATTAATTGCATATTATTTAATTTTCAAATTTTTAGATCAATCAAAACAAATATAATGGACTCTATTCATATTACAAAATAAAGAAAGGAGAAAGTAAAAAACTCTCTCCTCTCCTATATCAAAATTCATATCAGCGTTTCATTCTGGGCATCATTTTTCCCATTTTTCCACCCGCTACCATTTTCATCATTTTCCGTGTCTGGTCAAATTGTTTTATCAACCGATTTACTTCCTGTATTGATGTTCCGCTACCTTTTGCAATTCTTTGACGACGGCTGCCGTTCAACAATTCAGGATTACTCCTTTCTTTCGGAGTCATCGAATAAATAATGGCTTCGACGCTTTTAAATGCGTTGTCATCAATATCTATATCTTTAATCGCTTTACCGACACCCGGTATCATCGAAGCAAGGTCCTTCAGATTACCCATCTTCTTGATCTGCTGTATCTGGCTGATAAAATCGTTAAAATCAAACTGGTTTTTCGCAATTTTCTTTTGTAATCGCTTCGCTTCCTCTTCATCGTATTGTTCTTGAGCTCGTTCCACTAAAGAAACAATATCACCCATTCCGAGAATACGGTCTGCCATACGTGCCGGATGGAAAACATCGAGAGCATCCATCTTCTCGCCTGTTCCCACAAATTTTATCGGTTTGTTGACAACCGTCCGAATCGATAACGCCGCACCACCACGAGTATCTCCATCTAATTTGGTAAGAACAACACCGGTAAAATCAAGACGATCATTAAACTCTTTCGCTGTATTAACAGCATCCTGCCCTGTCATAGAATCGACAACGAACAGTATTTCATTCGGGTTTATGGCATCTTTGATCGCTTTTATCTCACGCATCATCTCTTCATCTACAGCGAGACGTCCGGCCGTATCGACAATGACCAAATCCTGTCCGTCCTGACGAGCTTGTTTAATGGCATTCTGTGCAATCTGAACGGGGTTTTTACAATCCGGTTCGCTATAAACCGGAATGCCGATCTGCTCACCCAACACTTTCAACTGTTCGATTGCAGCAGGACGATAAACATCACAAGCCACCAATAAAGGCTTCTTTCCGCGTTTTCCCTTAAGCAGTTGAGCTAACTTACCGGAAAAGGTCGTTTTACCCGAACCTTGCAGACCTGACATCAATATCACTGCCGGAGATCCGGTAATATTGACGTCGACAGAATCTCCCCCCATTAACAAAGCCAACTCATCATGAACAATCTTAACCATTAACTGGCTCGGCTTCACAGCCGTAAGGACATCCATTCCTAAGGCTTTAGCCTTAACAGTATCGGTAAATTGCTTAGCAACTTTATAGTTAACATCGGCATCGAGCAAAGCTTTCCGCACATCTTTCAAAGTTTCGGCAACATTAATTTCCGTAATTTTGCCCTCACCTTTCAATATTTTAAATGACCGCTCAAGTCTGTCACTAAGATTCTCAAACATGGTAATATTTCTATTTTAATTTCTGAAAGTGCAAAAATACAAAAAAGGTTGAGATTATCTATCAGCCTGTTTAAATTTTCCCGATGAAGAGATTATATCAAATCATCTTCGCATTTTTTTCGGGCTGTTCTCATTTGTCAGATAACTCGCATCCTCTTTTAAAAACAAAACAATACCCTCTCAAACCCGACATCAACAAAATTGAAACAGGTTCTATATCTTCTTATTCCACCAATCGGCTTTTTTCAAATATATGAATGAAAACAACAACAAAACTCCCCAATAAACATACTCTACGATCCAACACGATGCAATATTAGGTCGCAAACGGAATATCAGAAAATAAATGGCCAAAGTATAAGCAACAGCCGTAACCAATTCTGCCAACAACGCAGAACGTGTATTTCCCGTCCCCGACATCGTATTGAACCAAACACTTCCCGGCACGGCAATAAAATAATATCCCAACATCACATACAGTGCAGGAATGCAATCTTGAAGTAAAGATGCAGAATCGGTATATATCCTCAAAACAGGTGCAGGTATCAAATAGACCAACGCCATCATCGGAATAACAATCATATAACAAAGACCTATTATCCGACGGCTTATAGGCATAACCTCCTCCAATTTTCCCGCACCGATTGCATTGCTCACCAACGAACTTGCAGTCACAGCAAATGCATTTACAGGCATAAAGAACAACGTCGATATACTACGAACGATATTCGATATAGCCAAAGGTCTTTCTCCCAAATGTTCTATAGAAATAAAGAAAAAGAACCATGTGATAATAGGCAGAAAAGACTGCAACATAGTCCATACCGAGATATTCAATATACGGGCAATTACTTTAACATCGACATGTATCGTCTCAAAAAAAGCATATTTATGAATATCTGCTTTGCAAATTGTATAAATAATAAAGAAAAACAACGAAAGTGCTTCAGCAAGTACAGAGCCTAAAGCTGCCCCGGCTATTCCCATTTGAGGACACCCCCACTTCCCGAATATAAACATATAATTGAATACAATATTTGCAATAGCCATTACCAATGCGTTCACCGTCAATATCTTAGTCCGAGTTATTCCGACATAAAACGCACGGAACATGACAGCAACAAAAGAAAAGAATAACCCATATATCCGATAATCGAGATATTGCATGGTCGCACCGAAAACTACCTCTGAGGAAATGATACTCCGCATTAGATGAGGAGCATAAAAATGAGAAATACCGAACAACACAAATGCGAGAATAACCAAAAACAAGCTTCCCTGCACAACTATCGT
>UMBG01027536.1_pt1 | contig 15095 bp, 15 predicted proteins | sample 1963931 | NCBI WGS metagenome assembly UMBG01 (sample SAMEA4835938, study PRJEB28245) | human gut metagenome | biome: gut microbiome; material: fecal sample | place: Denmark | collected 2008 | reverse complement strand
TCGGTTACAAATCCGTATTTATAATCGTTGGATGTAACGTCGTTTAATATTTGATTAGGATCTTCTTGTTTCATATATATATTTTACATTTAGCCCATTATCGTTTATATCGGATAAAATGGGGATGTTGTAAGAATATCTTTTTAATAAACACACACTTATCTGTTTTGGTTTGTCTGTTTCTTTGTTTTTATTCTCGTTACGGAATGCTTGTTTAGATAAATCGAGAATAAAAGGAGCGACTTTTATTATTTCGGAATAAAAGTATGAATTTTCTTGCATTTTTGTATCTTTCGGATCTAACTCCTTGTGTAATAAATCATAAATATTCAGAACTGCACTGATTACAAGGATATATTTGAATCCGCAGAAAAGAACACCTGCCCATTTATCCGGAAGTCCGAGATGCAGCATCCGGGCAAAGCGTTGCATCAATCGGGTGATAAATTTGCAGGAGAAGAGAATAATCAGGAAAGTTACCAAATATGCGATTTTATGGTTGACGTATTCGGGAAACAGCTCTGTTTTATTCAATAGCAATCCCATGAAAGGAGATAACAGATTAGCCCCCAAAATAGCTAACAGTATTCCTCCCAAAGCTCCGATCTGACGAATAAGTCCTAAATGATAGCCTCGGAAAATACTGTACAAAATGAGTACGGCAATGACTATATCTATAATCTCGATTCTCATACTCCCTTTAAATCATTTGTCTCCGAACAGAAAAACACAGATGTCAAAAAGTTCCGGTTTGTCGGGTTACTTCTTTTACATCCGTGTTTGTATTCTTACTGCAAATAGGTAACCCGATTGTCTCGGTAATGCCTGTGCAGAGTTTTTACAGTGTCTTTTTTACTTCGACCTCTTCATACGCTTCGATCAAGTCACCTATCTTGATGTCGTTGTAGTTGGCGATGTTAAGACCGCATTCATATCCGGTAGCAACTTCTTTTACATCTTCTTTGAATCGCTTCAGAGAACCGAGATCTCCGGAGTAAATGACGATACCGTCACGGATGAGACGAATCTTGTTGGTACGTTTGATCTTACCTTCTTTGACCATACATCCGGCAACAGTTCCCACTTTTGTGATCTTGAAAGTTTCCCGTACTTCGACAGTCGCCGTAATTTCTTCCTTGATTTCCGGAGAAAGCATTCCTTCCATAGCGGATTTTACTTCCTCTATCGCATCGTAAATGATCGAGTAGAGTCGAATATCCACACCTTCTTTTTCTGCAAGACGACGGGCTGCCATAGACGGACGTACTTGGAATCCTATGATGATGGCATTCGATGCAGCGGCCAAGGTAATATCCGATTCAGAAATTTGTCCTACTGCTTTATGCAATACGTTTACCTGAATTTCTTCGGTCGATAATTTGATCAGAGAGTCGCTCAATGCCTCTACCGAACCATCAACGTCTCCTTTTACGATCACATTCAGTTCTTGGAAATTACCGATGGCAATACGTCTTCCTATATCATCGAGAGTCAGTAGCTTGTGTGTCCTCAATCCGAGTTCTCGCTGTAACTGTTCTCGCTTGTTTGCAATCTCACGCGCTTCTTGCTCGCTTTCCATTACGTGGAAAATATCTCCTGCTTGCGGAGCACCGTTCAAGCCTAAGATCAATGCGGGTGCAGATGGTCCGGCCTCATTGATCCGAGCGTTTCGTTCATTGAACATGGCCTTGACACGACCGTGGTGTGTTCCTGCAAGAACAATATCTCCGGTGCGAAGAGTTCCGTTTTCTACCAATACGGTAGCTACATATCCTCGTCCTTTATCCAGAGTCGATTCGATTACCGAACCGGTAGCTCTACGGTCGGGGTTTGCTTTTAAGTCGAGCAACTCGGCTTCGAGTAGAACTTTTTCGAGCAGTTCGTGCACTCCTGTACCTTTTTTTGCCGAAATATCTTGAGACTGATATTTTCCACCCCATTCTTCGACAAGGTAGTTCATGTTGGCCAATTCTTCCTTAATCTTATCGGGATTGGCGTTGGGTTTATCGACTTTGTTAATGGCAAATACGATAGGTACTCCTGCTGCCGATGCGTGGTTGATTGCTTCGACGGTTTGCGGCATCACGCTGTCGTCTGCGGCAACGATGATGATTGCGATGTCCGTAACTTTAGCTCCTCGTGCACGCATGGCGGTGAAAGCTTCGTGTCCGGGTGTATCCAAGAACGTGATTCTTCTACCGTCGCTCAATTTTACATTGTAAGCCCCGATATGCTGGGTGATACCTCCGGCTTCACCTGCGATGACATTCGCATTACGGATATAGTCGAGTAACGAGGTTTTTCCGTGATCGACATGTCCCATAACCGTGACGATCGGGGGACGGTGAGTCAAGTCTTCTTCTTTATCCTCTTCTACATTGATCGCTTCTACTACCTCTGCACTGACATATTCTGTCTTGAATCCGAACTCTTCTGCTACGATATTGATCGTTTCCGCATCGAGTCGTTGATTGATAGACACCATGATACCGATGCTCATACAAGTTGCGATAACGTTATTTACCGGTACGTTCATCATGACGGCCAGATCGTTAGCGGTAACGAACTCGGTCAGTTTCAGGATGCGGCTTTCTTCCATCTCCTGCTCTTCCAGTTCCTGAGCTTTGTTAGCAAAAGCTTCGCGTTTCTCTTTACGCCATTTTGCACTCTTTTTCTGTCCTTTGGTTGTCAGCCTGGCCAGTGTTTCCTTGATCTGTTTCTGTACATCCTCTTCACTGATTTCGGCTTTTACCGGTTTTTTCAGTTTCAACTTAGGACCTTTTGGGTTACCGTTGTTTCGAGATTGCGGATTTGTGGTCGGCGCATTCTTCTCAATATCGATTTTTTCTTTGCGGATACGTTTCCGTTTTTTGCGTTCCATATCCGTTTCTTGAGATTCGCCCGTTTTTGTGTCCGCAATAAGCGGCTTTTTCAGATCATTGCGCTGTTTATCTTTAGCTTCGCGCTCTTTCCTTTTCTCTTCTTTTGTTTTTTTCTTCGGACGAGTTTGCTGATTCAACGCTGAAAGATCTATTTTCCCGACAACATTGATATTCGTGGTCAGTTTAGGCCGGTTTAGCGTAAATATTTCGTCTTCTTTTGTTTCTTCGTTCATATGGATGGGTTCGTCGTCCTCTTCTTCTTCGGAATTCTCGTCAATATCGTTTTCTGAAACCAAATCTTCTTCCTCTTCTTCTTCGATATTTTCAGTTTGAGGTTCTTCTGTAATTTCGGGTTCTTTTATAGAAATTTGTTCTTCTTCCTGAATTTCCTTTTCGATCTCGTTATGATTTTGTACGGGTTCTTCAGTAACTGTTTTTTCCTCTTTGGCTGTTACGGTTTCTTCCGGTTCTTCTTTTTTAGGAGCTACCGGGCGGTATAGATTATCTAAATCTATCTTTCCGACTTGTTTGATTCTCGGCTTTAATTCTTCGTCTATGGTTGTCGCTATTTCCGTTTTTCCCGATTCATTGTCCGATGCGGGTTCTTCATAGCCTTCGAGAGCGACGGTTGCTTTGTTTTTGTCTTTATTATGACGCTCCTGGCTGATACGTTCCGATTCGATTTTCAGATTTTTATCCGTACTGAACTCTTTTACCAGCAGGGCATACTGTTCGTCACTGATTTTCGTATTGGGATTTGACTCAATAGAAAATCCTTTCTTTTGCAGGAAATCGACAGCTGTCTGAATTCCTACATTTAAATCTCTTGCTACTTTATTTAACCTTATCGTCATAATCGTTTTTTAGCGTTATACAAAATGAAAGAAGAATATTTAGTCGGATTCCGGGAGATCTTCCAGACTGGGAAACAGGGTAAATCCGTCTTACTTCGCAGTATGACGGATTCCCTTTCTATTCTTCTTCAAATTCTGCTTTTAATATATTAATTATTTCATCAACGGTGTTTTCTTCGAGATCTGCTTTTTCGATCAATTCTTCACGGGACATTGCCAATACGCTTTTGGCCGTAGCACATCCGATAGCTTTTAGGGCTTCTATTACCCAACCATCGATTTCGTCTTTAAATTCATCGAGATAAATGTCTTCTTCTTCTGTTTCATCGATGTCACGATATACGTCGATCGTATATCCGGTCAGCATACATGCTAATTTGATGTTGAGTCCCCCTTTACCGATGGCGAGAGAAACTTCTTCAGGTTTTAAGAATACTTCGGCTTTTTTTTCTTCTTCGTTCAGACGAATTGAAGAAATTTTTGCCGGACTCAATGATCTTTGGATGAAAAGAGATGTATTTGCAGTATAATTGATTACATCGATGTTTTCATTTCTCAATTCTCTGACGATACCGTGAATGCGAGCGCCTTTTACCCCGACGCAAGCGCCTACCGGATCGATGCGATCGTCATAAGATTCTACCGCAATTTTGGCACGTTCTCCCGGGATACGTGCTACTTTGCGAATAGTAATCAGACCGTCATGTATTTCCGGAACTTCCAGTTCGAACAACCGTTTCAGAAACTCTTCCGAAGTTCGGGATATGATAATTTTCGGATTGTTGTTTTTGTTATCGACACGGGCGACTACTGCTCTTGCAGTTTCTCCTTTACGATAAAAATCCGAAGGGATTTGCTCTGTTTTCGGTAAAAGAAGTTCGTTCCCTTCATCATCGATAAGAAGCATTTCCTTTTTCCAGATCTGGTAAACTTCTGCGCTGACGATTTGTCCGATTCTATCTTTGTATTTATTGTAAATGGCATCTTTTTGCAGTTCCAAAATTTTTGATGCCAATGTTTGACGCAGGTTTAAAATGGCCCGGCGTCCGAATTTTTCGAAAATTACTTCATCGGTAACTTCTTCACCTACTTCGTAATCGTTATCGATTTTTTTGGCCTCGGATAAAGAGATTTGCAGATTGGGATCGCTGACTTGTCCGTCTTCGACTACTTCGCGGTTTCTCCATATTTCAAAGTCCCCTTTGTCGGGATTTACAATAACATCGAAGTTTTCGTCCGTACCGAACATTTTCGCTAATACGTTGCGGAACGATTCTTCCAACACGCTGATCATTGTCGTTCTGTCAATGTTCTTCAGTTCTTTAAACTCCGAGAACGTGTCGACCATGCTGATTGCTTCCTCTTTTTTGGCCATATTTATTTAAATCTGATTAAATATTTTGTGTACTTTATTTCATCATAACCGAAAACGAGATCTTCCGATACCTCTACTTTTCGTTTACTGGTTTCTGTCTTTACTTTTTTCGTTATCGTAACAGTAAATTTGTCTTCATCCGCTTCCTTTAGGATTCCGTTGAGTTTTAGTCCCGATTTTGTAAGAACTTCGACCTCATTACCGATATTTTTTTTATACTGTTTCAGAACTTTGAACGGAGATGTAATGCCTGCCGACCCTACTTCAAGCTCATAGTCTTCTATATCCCGGTCGAGGTGCTCTTCTATAAATCTGTGCAAGGTCGAGCATTGTTCTATATCTATACCGTCTTCGTTATCTATTTCGATAATGATGCTGTTACCCGGCTTTACCTGAACATCTACTATAAAGCAGTCTGTACCCGACAATCCTTTTTCTACAAGTTCCTTTACAAAATCTTTTTCTATCATTCAATTTCTTTTAATGGGGAAGGAGATGATGTCTAATATATTTTTCGATAGCGATAGTTTTATATTAGAACAAAACGAGGGGGCAATGTGCCCCCTCCTTCTTCTCCCTTTTGCGTTGCAAATATACAAAATATAGGTACGTCAACAAATAGTTTGGTTGCATTTTCCTATCATAATGCAAAATTATTTTATTATTTTAATATATATTTATATGTATTAATATATTGGATTCTATTCAATAGGAAACGGGAAAGACTTGAGCTCTTTTTCTAAAATTTTCTCTTTGCCTTGACAATATCGGTTACATAGTTGGTGAAAACGTTCTCCGTGATTCATTTCAGATAAATGAGCTAATTCGTGAAAGATCACGTAGTCGATCAGACGATCGGGTAGGAACATGAGATGATAGGACAGGAGTATGTTGCGTCGCATATCGCATCTGCCGAGCCGTTTCCGTCCGTGGGAAACCGATACGCTGTTATAGGTCAGGTTTAATTGTTTGGCTAATAAATCGAGGCGTTCCGGCAGGTACTTTTCGGCCTCTTGTTTGATGAATCGTTTGATACCGGCAGATATGATTCTTTGGGTTTCGGGAGATTCGAAATCTGTCGTGTCGGGGCAGAATATAAATAGCGTATTGTTGTGTAGCTTGAACAGGTATTTGTTTTTGTTATGTGTTTGTATGGCAATAGTAAAGTTTCGGGTTTCGAGCAAAGTTCCCGGACGTAATATTTTGTCGTTCTTGCGTACGTATATTTTTCGTATGTTTTCTCTGTTTTTGTTTATGGATTGTGTTATTTGCGCATAGGTAATACCTTCCGGGACGGTTATCTGTAGTGAATTGTCCCGTATCTTGAAAATGAGATGCCGGGCTGTCGGGTGGAGATACAGAATTATTGTACCGAATTCGGAGTCTTCATATTGATATTTTTTCATGTGGCAAATATATTGTTTTTATCAAATACTGTGTGTCTATAAATGTTAGAGTCTATATAAATTTTCCTACAAAGAGATTTTATCCGGTTATTTTTTGTGTTTTTTTCTACACTGTTTTCTCGCTTTCATTCATCGGATGGTCTACTATCTCCTTTGTAAGAACAAAAAAATTTGAAGAAGGTATTAAACTTGACCTGAACAAAATTTAAACAGACTTTAGGTGAACTAAATTTGCATAAATAGTTTTCTTTATCGTGTTTTGTTCTGATCTGTTTGGCATTATCATGCTATTGTATATTAAAATATTATATGTATATTTGAGGTGTTCGGGCCTGCGAGCCTGAAGATCTTCTGCGATTATCCGATACCAAAGTAGCGGGTAATCGCAGTCGTATTTTTAGAGGATCGCTTTGTGTTATATTACCTCTCCTTTTTGACTTATCACAATTGCTCCATTTAAATCTACTGATTCGATCATTTTTGCATTGATAACTGATTGAGTTTATCATTCTTTAATTTGTGCTGTTTTTAAGTCGATCTTAATGACCGCATAATCCGCCTGTTTTTGTGGCTTGTGCTTAAAATTAGCAATATTACACTTTGTGTTTCTTGTATATGTACTTTTCATTTTTTTTCGTGTTTTGTTCTGATCTGTTTGGGGTTAAGAATATTTATATGTATCGGAAATTTTCTATATAAATGTTTTTAACGTCTATATAAGGTTAAAATCAGTACCTTGTATTGCAAGGTATTTATATTTTGTGTTATATTTGTAGCGTAAAGGTGTAATATATGAATACGGAAAATATAAAATCTCAGATGCGCAAGGGGATTCTTGAGTATTGTACGCTCTTGATTCTTAGTAAAAAGCGGGCGTATGTATCGGATATTATACAATCTTTGAAAGAATCTCGTCTTATTGTGGTCGAAGGTACGCTTTATCCGCTGTTGACACGCTTGAAAAATGCCGGTCTGCTTGATTATGAATGGGAAGAATCTCCTCAAGGTCCTCCTCGAAAATATTATCGTTTGACAGAGACCGGGAGAGCGTTCCTGAATGAGTTGGAAAGTGCTTGGACAGAATTGAACCGCACAGTCGAACATATTCGGGAGATATAGTTTTATATAGATGATAAATAATATATATAATAGATATGAAAAAGACGCTAACGGTAAATCTTAATAATACGGTATATCATATTGATGAAGACGCTTATCGCCAGTTGCAAGATTACTTGGAAAGTCTGAACGATTATTTCCGGAATGAAGAAGGAGCAAGCGAGATATTGAGCGATATCGAGGCTCGTATTGCCGAGTTGTTTAAAGAAAGAATGCGTTTCGGTATGCAGATAATTACGGTGCGCGAGGTGGATGAAATCATCTCTGTGATGGGACATCCCGAAGATTTTGCTTCTGATACGCTGAATATTGAAACCGATGATAAGGAGGTCGGAGAAAAAGAAGTTGAAAATCAGGATACTGAAAAAGGGGAGGATGGAACGACACCTCAGGAAAAAATTCCCGAGAGAAACCGACGGCGTCTGTTTAGGGATAAAGATGATGCTTTTCTTGGCGGTGTAGCTTCAGGATTGGGATATTATCTCGGTGTCAGCACAGCGCTTATCCGCATTTTGTTCGTATTGTTTACTTTTCTTACCGGATATGCGCTTCTGATTTATTTGGTTTTGTGGATTTGTATTCCGGAGGCTAAAACTGCCGCACAGAAATTGGAGATGAGAGGGGAAGCGGCGACGATCGATAATATCAAACGATTCGTTTCCGAAACGATAGCTAAAGAGGAATTGGAATCGGAGAAGAAAACTTTCGGTCATTATGTGCTTTCGGCAATTAAGATTGTATTGAAATTTGTATTTATAATTTTCGGGGGATGTCTCGGTTTTGTTTTGCTGGTTCTTTTGTCTTCTTTATTGTTTGTGCTATTGGCGGCGGCCGGAGGCACAGTCGGGATTGTTACGCAAGGCATAGATCCGTTTTTTATGCAGATGTTCTCTGTCGTTCATTATCCGTGGATGTTGACTGCCGTTTTGTTGGTATTGCTGGCCATTCCGGTATATGCCGTATTGAGAATGGTTTTAGGGCGTGTATTTAATTTCCCTCCCCAATCCCGCTGGGTGACAGTCTTGTTGGTTATATTGTGGAGCATAGCTTTTGTTGCCGGTATGGTAATGTGGTTTATTTCGTTACCCGGAATACACACTGTATTGAATCAGTATCAGGGGAATATAATATAGGCGGCTCGGTTGATTTAGATTGCTTCTAAGGGATTATTATTTTAAAAGCCTTTGTCCGTTTGATTCGGATAAGGGCTTTCTTCTTTAGTATAATTTTATTGACTGTTGCGATAAGCTTGAGGACTCATGCCGACATGACGTTTGAAATATTTTCCGAAAAATGATACGTTCGGGAAATTCAAGGAGTAAGAAATTTCCTGTATTGTCAATTCTGTCGATTTTAGTTGGGCTTTAGCGTCGAGGATTACCATTCGGGCAATAATGTCGGAGGCGGTAAATCCTGTGATTTGCTTTATGGTCGTGCACAAGTGTTGCGGAGTGATATTCAGTTGTTCGGCGTAAAATGAGATGGAACGTTCTCGTGTATAATGTTGCATGACAAGTCCGACAAACTGTTTCCGGATTTCTTCTTTCCGGGTAAGGGCAGGCGGATTCAATGTATGTTTCTGATACATGTATCCGATTCCTTGCAGCATCGATTGTAGGATGCTCTTGGTAATTTCCGTATTGAATATTTCTGTGATCTGTTCCTGGGTTTTCACCAGTAAAGAAAAATATTCTGCAAGAAGTTCTGCGCTTTCTTGTTTTAAGGATATTACCGGATTTTCTATGACTTGAGGCAGGAAATCTGCTGAAAATTTTACCATGTTGGTTTGGCTCAGAAATTCCGATGAAAAAGCGACGAAACACAATCGGACTTTTCCTTGTTGTCCGATAAACTGAAGGATATTTCCCGGTAAAATAGAGACGAAATCATTCTTCTTTATATAATAGTCGGTCATTTTTATGGAAGCATGTATCTCTCCTTCTAAACATAACACGAAGATTCCGGCTTTTAATCGGAACGGTTGTTTGTAAAATGCCAAGATTTCTTCGGTGATATCTGTTCCTATAATGATATTTTCAGATATGTCGAATTGTGGTAAATCGGTTCTAAGCATATCTTGTATTTTTAATATTCGATTGCAAAAATAAGAAAATAAAACCGATATTCCTATGAAAATATTAAAAATAGATCAATTTATATATTGTATCGTTTATCTGCTCCCCACATGAGTTTGTCTCGTAAGGTATCGATAAAAACATGATTGTTCCGTTTTACGATAGGGATGGTGAAAGGGGCTTTGCAAATAATTAATTCATGTTTTGTTCCCATCATGGCGGAACGTCCGTCCAGACTTACCAAAAAGTTGTTACTTCGGCTTTCGATTTGCATACGGATCGTATCTTGATCATTGAATACCAAAGGACGGACATTCAAACTGTGGGGAGCAACCGGTGCTATTACGAAGTTCGGAGCTTGCGGAACGAGTATCGGGCCACCTACGCTCAATGAATATCCGGTCGATCCGGTAGGAGTCGAAACAATTAGCCCATCGGCCTGATAAGTATTTAGGAATACATTGTTCAGGTATGTGCGGATGGTGATCATTGAAGAACTGTCCCTCTTCAGAATAGCAGCTTCATTCAGGGCAAAAGGCCAAAACTTAACAGGGAGAGCATCTGCCTTTAGTTGTAGCAGAGAACGCTCTTCGATTCGGTAATCGCCGTTAAACAGTTCTGCTACAGCTTCATCTATTTCATTTTCGGCTACATCGGCAAGAAATCCGAGACGTCCGGTATTGATTCCCAATATCGGGATGTGTTTGTTACCGACCCGTTCGGCAGTTTTTAAGAATGTTCCGTCTCCGCCGAGGCTGAGAGCCATATCTGCCGAAAAATTATTGTCTGTAATCAGCTTGCTGTATCGAGGTTCTATTTTCATTACAGTATGCAGAAAGCGGTAGAACTCTTCACAAATAAGAATTTCCGCATTATATTTGCTTAATGCGTTGAAAAGATGCTTTGCCTGTATGCTTTTTTCTGCTTGATATAAATTCCCGAAAATGGCTATTCTCATCGTTATTTACATTTTTTATGAGCTTTTTGATCTTTTGCTAACGTTTTTCTTTAGATTTCTGTAAAACCTATTAATTTTGCATCAGCACAAAGTTCTTTTGCAAACGTACATAAAATTTTTGGCTTCGGAGATATTTTTCAGTCTTACCGGGTCGAAAAAAGTTCTTTTTATCATAAGTAGAATTAATTTTGGAAAAATGACCAAATTAAGTGTAAATGTAAATAAGATTGCCACGTTGCGTAATGCCAGAGGTGGTAATATGCCTAATGTCTTGAAAGTTGCGCTGGACTGTGAAGTTTTTGGCGCTGACGGAATCACGGTACATCCTCGGCCGGATGAACGACATATCCGCTATTCTGACGTGTATGAACTCAGGCCTCAGTTAAGAACTGAATTCAACATTGAGGGTTATCCGTCCGATCCTTTTATAAATTTGGTGTTGCAAGTCAAACCGAATCAGGTGACGTTAGTTCCCGATGCTCCGGATGCGATCACTTCCAATGCCGGTTGGGATACACGTACGCATTTCGATTTTTTAAGCGAGATAATAGACCGATTTAATCAAGTCGGTATTCGAACATCGATCTTTGTGGATACCAATCCTGAATTGATAGAGTTTGCCGCCAAAACCGGGACGGACAGAATCGAATTATATACCGAACCGTATGCTTCGGCTTATGCTTCGGATCGTGAAAAAGCTGTCGCTCCTTTTATCAAAGCTGCGGCATTGGCTCATAAATTGGGCTTGGGTATCAATGCCGGACATGATCTGAATCTTGAGAATTTGCGATATTTTCATGAGCAGATTCCTGTTTTGGATGAAGTTTCTATCGGGCATGCTCTTATCACTGACGCCCTTTATTTGGGATTGCAGGAGACTATTCGCCAATATAAAGATTGTCTTAAATAACATCGATAACCGAAAAATAAAATTATATGAATTTGTTGCTTTCTCTTTTAGCTGATGCTAATATGGTAATGCCGGTTTCTGCCGGGACGACTGCAGCTCCTGTTGCTGAGTTGAATATGTGGGATTTGTCGCTGAAAGGCGGTGTTATTATGATTCCGCTCCTGATATTGTCTATTCTGGCAATTTATATCTTTATAGAACGGGCTGTGGTCATCCGTAAAGCGGCACGGGAAGACCATACGTTTATGGATCGCATCAAAGACTATATCCATGAAGGAGATGTAGATGCGGCTTTGAATCTTTGTAAAAAGACCGATACTCCTTATGCACGCTTGATTGAAAAAGGAATTACCCGATTGGGACGGCCTATGAATGATGTGCTGGTAGCGATAGAGAATGTCGGTAATCTCGAAGTTGCGAAGCTGGAGAAAGGTTTTCCTTGGTTGGCAACGGCTGCGGCGGGAGCGCCGATGCTCGGATTTCTCGGTACGGTGACCGGTATGGTAAGAGCTTTTTACAATATGGCATCTGCCGGAACGAGTGCCGATATCACAACTTTGTCCGGAGGTATTTATGAAGCGTTGGTTACTACTGTTGCCGGTTTGGTCGTGGGGATTATAGCGCTGTTCGCTTATAATTATTTGGTAGCCCGTGTAGATGGAGTGGTCAATCAGCTCGAAGCCAAAACTATGGAATTTATGGATCTGCTGAATGAACCTGCAGATTAAGTTGGAGGTGAAAGTATGGCTCTGAAACGAAGAAATAGAATAGAGGCCTCATTCAGTATGGCTTCTATGACCGATGTGATTTTTCTGTTACTGATCTTTTTCATGGTAACTTCGACTTTTGTTTTTCCGAATGCGATAAAAGTGCTGTTGCCGCAAAGTAAAGAGCAGACGGCCGCAAAGCCTTTGGCAAGGGTGACAATCGATGCACAGCTCAATTATTATGTCTCTTTCGGCAATGAAGCGGAACATCCTGTTCAGTTGGAGGAAATAGCTCCTTATTTGCTGAGTGCATTGAGTAAAGAACCGGATATGTATGTTGCTCTTTATGCTGATGAAAGCGTACCTTATAGAGAAGTTGTTAAGGTGTTGAATATTGCCGGAGAGAATAAATTGAGAATGGTATTGGCTACGCGTCCTATAAAGGAGTAGTCCCGAAAATTATGATCTGTGAAAGACAAGACGAAAAATAAATTATGTGGTATAGCGGGGACGGTGTTATTCCATCTCCTGTTATTTCTTATGTTGTTTTATTTTACTTTTCCCCGTCCGGAGATTCTGGATGAGGCAAGCGGTGTTTTGGTTCAGTTGGGAACAATCGATGAGGCGAGCGGGACTTTTCAACCCGAAATGAGCGGGCAGAACGTTGCTGATGCGATGGAGGCCGAGATACCGGATGAAGCATCCGAAGAATCTATCACACAGGATATAGAGGAGAGTGTGGCTGTCCCGGATAAAAAGAAAGAGGAGAAGAAACAGCCTGAGCCCGAGAAAAAAACACAACCGAAGCCTGAGGTAGATAATAGAATTAAAAATCAAGTGGCCAATGCTTTCAGTAAAGGGAATGCCGGATCTAATCGAGGAACATCGGATAGGGGTTCTGGAGCAGAGGGAAGCCCTAACGGAAATAGTACTACCGGTGCTAAACACGGTTCTCCCGGTTATGGGGATTATGATTTGGGAGGTCGAGGTTTAAAAGGGGAATTGCCTATTCCTCAATATGACGCCAGTAACGATGAGGGAACGATCGTTGTTTCGATATATGTCGATGCTCAGGGAAAGGTGACTCAGGCTGCGGCTACGCCGAGCGGCAGTCGCGGAACGGCATATGCCAATCTTACGTTACGGGCAAGAGCCGAAGCGGCTGCACGGAAAGCTGTTTTTGAAAGAAAACCGGGTGCGGTTACCGAGAGGGGAACGATTACTTATTATTTCAGACAAAATTGATTTAGGGTAATTTCGGCCTTTATTACGAGAAAGAATGAACGGTACGGTTATTTTACTTATTATTGTCATCTATTTTGCTTTTCTGATGCTTATATCGCATTTGACCGGGCGTAAAAGCGATAATGACACATTTTTTTTGGGAGGGAAACAATCTCCTTGGTTTTTGGTTGCGTTCGGAATGATCGGTACATCTATCTCCGGAGTGACGTTTGTTTCTGTTCCCGGTATGCCGTTGAGTATCGACATGACTTATTTGCAGACCGTTTTGGGGTTTACGGTAGGATATCTCGTTATTGCAAAGATATTGTTGCCGCTTTATTATAAGCTTAATCTTACGTCTATTTATACATATCTTGAAAAGCGTTTCGGTCGAAATGCTTATAAAACCGGGGCATCGTTTTTCTTGCTTTCTAAAATCATAGGTGCAGCTGCACGTCTTTACATTGTCGTACTTATTTTACAACGTTTTGTGTTCGATGCATGGAATGTGCCTTTTGTCGTTACATCGACTGTGATCGTTGCGCTTATTTGGCTCTATTCCCACAGAAGCGGAATAAAGACGATCGTCTGGACGGATGCTCTGCAAACAGCTTTTTTACTGGGAGCTTTAGTGTTGATAATTTGGCAGTTGACCGATAAGATGCAGCTCGATTTTCCCGGAGTGGTGAATACGGTCAGGAACAGCGGTATGGATCGGATATTTGTTTTTGATGATTGGCAGACAAAACAGAATTTTTTTAAGCAATTTTTCAGCGGCATATTCATAACGATTGTTATGACGGGGCTCGATCAGGATATGATGCAAAAAAATCTCTCTATACGGACCTTGAAGGCTTCTCAGAAAAACATGTACTTTTACGGAGTCGCTTTTCTTCCGGTAAATCTTTTGTTTCTTGCTTTGGGGATTTTGCTGATTACGTTTGCCGGTCAGCAGCAAATCGCTATACCTGCTCTGAGCGATGAAATGCTTCCGCTTTTTGCTACGCAATATTTAGGATTTCCGGTGCTGTTGTTTTTCTGCATAGGAATTATTGCGGCTGCTTTTTCCAGTGCCGATTCGGCATTGACGGCTCTCACCACCTCGTTTTGTGTCGATATTCTCGAGGTCGGGAGATATCCGGCCTCAAAAGCGGTATTATGGCGTAAGCGGGCGCATGTTTTCATTTCGTTGCTTTTTGTCATTATTATTTGCGTGATCAGGGCTGTGAATGATAAAAGTATTATCGATGCTATCTATATGATAGCGGGTTATACTTACGGTCCGTTGCTCGGTCTTTTTTCTTATGGACTTTTCATGCACGGAAATCCTCGGGATAAATGGATACCTTACATCGCATTGTTGTCTCCGGCTCTTTGCTTCGGTCTCGATTTCTTGTTGAGAGAATTATATGGTTATAAACTGGGATATGAGATGCTGATGATAAATGGGGCGTTGACATTTGTCGGGCTTTATCTGGTCGCTTTGGGTAGAGACGGAAAAAAGAGCCTCTGTCCGGAATCTTGATATTCGGGAGATATAAATATAAAAAGGAACATTCAGTAAATAGTATAAAATTAGCCAACT
>UMBG01008628.1_pt1 | contig 15368 bp, 10 predicted proteins | sample 1963931 | NCBI WGS metagenome assembly UMBG01 (sample SAMEA4835938, study PRJEB28245) | human gut metagenome | biome: gut microbiome; material: fecal sample | place: Denmark | collected 2008 | reverse complement strand
TCCTCCTCCTTTTCCACCACGCAGATGGACAGGTTATATTTCGATAGCTCTCTTGCACAGGCGCTTCCCGATACTCCCGCTCCTATAATTACTACATCATACATGTTATTTTCTCCTACCAATTTCCATATATATTTTTACTTTCAGTCATCCTTCGCCCAGTTAAATGCGCAGGCGACAGCCTTTTTCCACATTTTAAGCTTCTTTTCTCTCAAATCAGCCTCTATCTCCGGCTCAAACACACGGTCAATAGCCCAGTTTCTCTTTATATCATCCATGCTGTCCCAATAGCCCACTGCAAGCCCTGCGAGGTACGCTGCACCCATGGCTGTAGTCTCCACGCACACAGGCCTGTTGACCGGTGCATTGCTGATATCAGCCTGCATCTGCATGAGCAGATTGTTGGCACTGGCGCCGCCGTCCACCCTAAGCGAGGTGAGATTGATGCCTGAATCAGCCTTCATTGCCTCAAGCACGTCATTTACCTGAAATGCCATTGATTCCAGAGTGGCCCTTATGACATGGTACTTGTTTACACCTCTCGTAAGCCCCACAATGGTTCCTCTCGCATACTGATCCCAGTATGGTGCCCCAAGCCCTGTAAATGCCGGCACCACATAGCAGCCGTTTGTATCCTTTACCTTTCTCGCCATGTACTCTGAATCAGTTGAGGAATCGATAAATTTCATCTCATCGCGGAGCCACTGTATTGAGGCTCCTGCCACAAATATTGAGCCCTCCAGCGCATATACCACCTTGCCGTCTATTCCCCAGGCTATAGTGGTAACAAGTCCGTTCTTTGAGGATACCGGCATCTCACCTGTATTCATGAGAAGGAAGCAGCCTGTACCGTATGTATTTTTGGCTTCTCCTGCCCTAAAGCAAGTCTGGCCAAAAAGTGCAGCCTGCTGGTCTCCTGCCGCTCCCGCGATAGGAATCGGTCCCCCGAAGTACACCGGATTCACCTCACCATACACACAGCTTGACGGCATAGGCTTTGGAAGCATGCTCTTTGGTATGTCAAGCTCCTTAAGTATCTCATCATCCCACTTTAAGGTATTGATATTAAACATCATGGTTCTTGATGCATTAGAATAATCCGTAACATGCACCTGCCCCTGAGTGAGCTTCCATATAAGCCACGTCTCGACTGTTCCAAACAAAAGCTCGCCTCTTTCGGCTCTCTCCCTTGCTCCCGGCACATTGTCAAGGATCCACTTGAGCTTAGTTGCCGAAAAATAAGCATCTATCACAAGACCTGTCTTTTTCCTAAAGTTCTCGGTAAGCCCCTTCTCCTTCAGTGAATCCGCATACTCTGCCGTGCGCCTGCACTGCCATACTATCGCGTGATAAACCGGCTCTCCCGTATTTTTGTCCCACACAATCGTGGTCTCTCTCTGGTTAGTAATGCCTATCGCACATATGTCGGCTGCCGTAGCCTGTATATTGGCCATTGCCTCCTTTGCCACCTCAAGCTGTGTGGCCCAGATTTCCTCTGCATCGTGCTCCACCCAACCCGGCTTCGGGAAAAACTGCGTAAATTCCTTCTGTGCCACGCTGCACATCTCGCCCTTCTCATTGAAAAGTATACATCTGTTGCTGGTAGTGCCCGCATCTAATGCCATAATATACTTTGCCATGTAAAAATCCTCCAACCAATTATTCGGTACCTAAATACTACTATTATTATAGCATGATATTTAAGCTATTTCCATAAAATCAGTACTCACAGACTTCGATTTCAAGCATATGTCCTAAAATCTTTAATTCATCTGAACAATCTCCGTAAATCACCACAAAATGAGGCTCCCAGCCATCCTTTACACTTTGATTTACAATATCATAGCTCTTTTTGTCTGTCCTTACTACAATTGATGTTCCGCAAAACTGCTTAGGCTTGTCGAGAGCACTTCCTGTTGTGACAAAAAATCTAAAGCTTCCATCTGCTTTTTGTCCTACTCTGAACACTGTGACTTTGTCAGCCGCCTTACAGCCAAAGTCCATTACAGGGCCAATCTTTCTGTTCGGATGCACTCCGATTGTTGCACCTGTATCCTCTCTTGCGATAGAGCATGCAGCTGTTCCGCAATGCCAGAATGTAATGGTATTTTCACTCTCATCAAGAGACACCGGATCTCCGAAAAATACCGCCTGCTCAGATAATTTCATTCCAATATACATAGAGAGTGCTCCATATGTATCAGCCTCACAGCTTGCAGCAACACCCATATCATTTAGCATAGCAAGCACGCCACAAACAGGTGTTCCAAACGCGGTAAAGAAATCAGGCCAGCATCTTGAAGATAGTGCTCCAATATTATTTTCATCTACATACTCCTTATATGCCTTGCACAGTCTCGCAAAATCCTTTCGATTATTGTCAGGAGTCTTGTCAAGACCAACAGTACACTTAGTCATTTTATCGAGATATTCACTGCACTCATCATCGGTATAGCCCTTTGCCATATCAATAAGCTCTCTCACCTCAATTGACTCAAGTGTTGCTCCGAATACCTTTTGCATGTCAGCATCCATTGCACGTCCAAATCCAAATCCCTGCGGTGTATGTCCGACTGAGGCAATCCTTAGATTTTTAAGCTCATTTTTAAGCCATGCTGCACGAATACAGGCACTAATTGTTTTCTTTGTCCTCTCTTCCTGTGGAGCTCCAAAGATATATTCAAAGTTACCATCCCTAAACGCAGCCAGTGCATTTCCTGCCGAATATGCTCCCGTCAATGAATTTAATCTCAACCGGCCTCCATCTATAACTGGCTCACGAAGTGTCCAAAGCAGTACCGGACACGAAAATCTTTTAAGAACCTCACTCGCATAAGCTGCATTTGCAAAGGTTATATTCTGTAAAATTATCATGGATGGCTCTATTGTATCAAGAAAATTAGTTAAATCCTGAATTGATAAAAGCATTTTATCCGGTACAATTGCAGCATCCGTTATTGTATTTAATAAGTCTATTGATTTTTCAAATTCCTTCTGTGCGCTCTCCAAATGAAATGTCGGAACCCCGACCGGCACATATGCCACCTGAAATTTTGTCATATATTTTACCTCCAATAAAATTTTCAAAAACTACTTAACCATAAGCAGTATTCCTGATATAAAAAGTAATATGTAGGTGAGCTTCATAAATATTTCCTGGCTCATCCTCTTTACAAGCACTGAGCCTGCTGCCATTCCCGCTATCAAAAACGGAATCGATATGCATTGAGTCATAACAAGCCCTGCATTCCACATTCCCGCACATATATCCTGAACAAGTATCATCGAATTTAATATAATCCAAACAGTAGAAATAGTTGCTCTAAAGCTTGTCTTTTCCTTTATCTCATTGGATAAATACCCTATCAGAAGCGGTCCGCCTGACACAAACATACCATGAACTATTCCCGCACCAATAAGTAACAGCATTGATTTCCATGATGATTTTTCTTTTGTATCACGCTGCCTTTGCCCATATATGCTGTAAAACCCATGTATTGCAAGAAATATCACAAAAATACCCAGAAACTTGTATAATACTGCATCATATCCTGCAAGTGCGTTCTTTAGAAAAAAGCCGCCAAAGATTCCTATAGCCATGACGATGACTACCTTTTTCAACTGCTTCCAGTCTACATGTTTCCATTGTGTAACAAAGACATACACTCCGGCAAGAATACCAAGCACATTTAATATCGGCTTAGCGACATCATATCCCACCAGAATTAGGCTTGGAGGCATTGCGAGGATGGTCCCCGCAAAGCCTGTAATGCCCTGAATCACATTTGTCAGAAAAATTATTATGTAAAATAAAACAGTGTTCATTTATTTGACTCCATATTTTTCTCTGATTTCTTCAAATATATCAGCAAACCCACTATTTTTTCTGTAGAAGGCAGGCGTATAGCCAAGCTCGGCTGATACTGTTATTTCTCCGCCGTGATACTCTTCGCCTGTCCACAAATGTACCCATTCATCCTGTGGCAGATACACATCCCATTCATGCTTATCCTGCTCATAAACAGGTGCTATCAGCATATCTCTTCCAAAAAGATACTCATACTGTATGTCATAAGCTTTCTCATCAGACTCATAATGCATGAACAAAGGTCTTTGCACCGGATGTCCACTGTCTGCATTCTCTTCAACAAGTGTCTTTGTATACGGTGCAAGCATCGTGTATACATCAACGAGTCTCGCCAGCCGCTCCATGGTATCCTCATCATCGTAATACTGAAAATTGGTATCCGGTCTGTTTCCCTCATGTGTCCTCATAAATGGTGTAAACATCGCCATCTCAGCCCATCTGAGAAACAGCTCCTTTGTACGAGTATTATCAAAAAGCGATGTATAGCCTCCAATATCACTATGCGTGAGCCCACATCCCATCATTCCTGCACTAAGTGCTCCGCAGATAACAGATGCGAGTCCATCATGTATTGTAAAGTCAACCGACTGATCACCGGCCCACAGCAATGTACAGTATTTCTGGCTTCCGGCACCTCCGGCACGCATGAAGTAAACCACATCTCCAAGCTTTCCTGACTCTTTTACTGCCTCATAGTTACACTTTGCCCATAGCACCGGCCAGTGATTGTGCTCAATCATAGGTGATTTGCCGCTGTATAAGCATATATCATCTGTAGGCAGATACTCTCCAAAGTCTGCCATCCAGCCATCAATGCCTATACCAAGTGTGTATTCTTTAATAATATCCTTAAACCACTCGAATGCCTCCGGATTTGTGAGATCTACAACTCCACAATAAAATTCACCAAAATCCACGAGATAATCACTGCCATCTGCCTTTGTTGCAAAATAGCCTTTTTCCTTGCCTTCCTTATAGAGCTCACCATCATTTACCAGATATGGATTAACATATCCCAAAAATTTTATGCCCTTTGCATTTATCTCTTTAATCTTCTTTGGCAGATCCGGATACATTTCCTTGTGGTATTTCCAATCCCATTGGAGTCTCTTTCCGAATGATGTCACTCTCTTTCCGCACCAATCCTGGCACCATATGCCAGCTACCTTGATGTTCTTATCAAGGGTCTTATCAAGCAATCCAAATGACCTTTCATTTCCACCCTGAACACCAATTATGAGCCCATTGTATACCCAATCCGGGAGCTTTGGCTGTCTTCCAAAATATGCTGTAAGTCTCTCAAGCAGTTTGAGATATGTATCAGCACACTCTATACGGATCTGCTTAGGCACCTCCCAGATCTGCAGCTCATGAAAGCTGTCATTTCTGAAATCAAAATCAGCATATGCTGTTGAATCCACATGCAGATAATATTTATTTGTGGAAACAAAGGTTGGCTGTGGATAATTTGTGTTGTAATAGTCTCCTCCTGCCTTATTTTCTACATCCGAACGCCATGTAACGTAGGTTGTCTTATCACGTCCTACACCCGGTTCAGATGTCCAGATAGGAAAATTTCTTCCACGCAGATTAAAGTAAGACATCTGCTCACCGCAGCCATAGCATTTTTCCTCTTTATCCGCGGCTACCCTAAACCAGAATCGGTTAATCCTGTCATCCTTTTGTTCAAAATCAATGGTACACAGATTTTCGTCACATTTAATTTTCGCAATGATATAGCTTTCAAAGCATAGTCTGACTGTATCAGCTGTCTGAATCACATCTGTGAGCTTTAGTGGAAAACGCTCGGTAACATAATCTGTTATCTTGAAGTTACCTCTGTACATATCAACATCTTCCTGTCCTACTCCGACATAAATCATCGGTCTTTCTTTGCTATGCTCCAGAATCCTTTTTTCTCCCACAAAAAGCTGAAATTCATTATCATTTACTTTAATCTGCATTTAATAACCTCCCTAAGCTGTCTTTTTACGCTTGTTCATCTCTTTCACAATCAGAACAATTGTCTCAATCACAAATATTGCTGTTACAATAGCAATTCTTACTACATTTTTGTTCTCTGTTGCAATTCCTGCAGGCGAGAAAATGAAATACTCATATACCAGGAATGAAACAAGCCAGATTGCAAAAGCATTTTTATGCTTCCATGCTGTCATATCATAGCCATCATTTCTTGAAGCACTCTTGTCAAATACCTTTGTATTTGGTGCAATCTTGCTGCATACAAAGATGATTACAAGCATGATAACAAATGAGATAGCGTATATATACATATAATTAATTCCACTAACAGCATTTGTGAATGGTGTGTCAATATGTGGGAAGATAAACTTGTAGCATGCGTAGAATGCAATATGGAATATTGTTGCACATATTGCTCCAAGCTTAGAGCCCTTCTTTGAGAACATTCCTACAAGCACCATTGTAATGATAGGAATATTATAAAAACCTGTAAAGCTTCGTCCGAAATCATAAAGTCCTGTGCTAAGCACATCAAGGAATGGTGTAAAGATAATGGCAAATGCTGCAAAGCCCCATCCAATTTTCTTTGCAAGTTTTACTGTAGCTTCCTCTGAGAGATTTGGGTTAAAAATCGGCTTATAAATATCAATCATAAATACGGTACTAGCTGCATTGAGAAATGAATTATAAGTTGAGATAATTGATCCAAACAATGCTGCACAAAACAGTCCTACAGCCGGCCATGGCAATGACCTAGCTACAAGTGAAGGATATGCAAAATCCTTGCTTGTAAGACCTGGTACAAGTCTTGCTGCGATTACTCCGGGAATAACAAGAAGTAATGGTACCATCATCTTTAAAAAGCCTGAAAGTAAAACTCCCTTTTGTCCTTCCTTTAAGTTTTCAGCACCAAGTGCTCTCTGAATAAGTACTTGGTTAGTACCCCAGTAAAACAGATTTGCAAGCAGCATACCTGTAAAAATACATGCAAATGGTACAGGATCATTTTTTCCACCAATCGCATTGAGCTTTGCCGGTTCAGATGTAATAACATCCTTCACACCGACAATAAATCCACCTCCGCTTAATTTTCCAACAGCTATAAAACCAAATACGACTACAAGCACTGAGCCTAAAACAAGTAAAATTCCATTGATTGTGTCTGATACAGCTACTGCTCTCATACCTCCAAGTACGGCATATAGTGCACCAATAATACCTACAAGCACTATAAGAATTGTAAGTGCCATACCCTCGCTGATTCCAAATACTGTAGCAAAATCAAAAATCTGCTCAAATGCTATAGCGCCTGCGTACAGACATACAGGAATTCCGATTACTAAATATCCAATAAGAAATAGGATAGAAACCATACGGCGTACACCAACGCCATACCTCTCCTCCATAAACTCCGGCAGCGTTGTATATCCTTTTCTAAGATACATCGGCAAAAACACAAAAGCCATAATAATTGTGGCTATAACCGCTGTTGCTTCCCATGCCATGCCTGACATATTAGCTGCATATGACTGTCCCGACAAACCTACCAGATTTTCTGCCGACAGATTCGTAAGCAGCATTGAGCCTGCAATGAAAAAACCTCCAAGTCCATTTCCGGCAAGGAAATAACCCTTTGCCGTTTTCTGGTCATCGCTATTCTTCACTATCTTTCCTGAAATAATTCCAACCAGTGCTGTGAAAAGCACAAATGTCACCAAAGTAAATACTAAATGCTCCATAAAATCCTCCAATTTAATAGAAAAAATATACATCGATTTGTTGAAACTAACTATTCACATTCAATCTCTCACATGATATACTTTTTCTGAAAATTATTTCCCACGCAACCGAAAGTACAGTAATATGTCCAGTATTCAGTCTTTCGGTCACGTGGTTTTTTTAATAATAAAGTTCCTTATTCTCTCCAAGCAATCCAGGATATGCCCCTTGTTTTATCAATGGTTCTCTATCGGGATGTGCTATTACCCACTTATTTCTTTGCAAAAGCAGTCTCTCTTCTCCTATAGCAGCTTCATCTGCCCCTCCATTATTGAGTGGTGTATTGGTTCGCCGTGGAAGAATCACAACATTCTTAAATCCAATATCTGACACCCTGCATGGTGATAGATGAAGTGTCGTCTGGTACATCTCTATTGCTGTACCCTTTTCCACAAAAAATACCTTTGCATCTTCAATACGATATGTATTGTCTTTTATCTCCCATGTATGTCCCAGCACCAGCATAAAGTCAGTTACCGCTATATTGATTTCACTGCCCTTATGATACTCAAAACCGTTGTATGTTGTGTTTCTGCCGTTACAGTAGCCTATCTGTATAGGCATCTCTCCATATATACGATTTTTAAAAAACTCTGCTATATGTGTACGTTCAAGCTCTTCTACTGAAGCCACATATATATTTCCTTTCTCAGGAATTACAGTATTTTGTTCCATAAATGAAATAAGTTCGTTGCAATTGATATTTGAAATCACCCTTCCGTAGGTTTCAAAACATGGATCAGTGACACTGTATATAGTCACATCATTTTTTTCATTCAAATGTTTTAACATATTTCCCCCACTTATCTTTGCATTGCCTTGACAGCCTTTATAGTAGCGCAGAAATCTTCTTTTCCAAAGCCAAGCTCCATCGCCTTGTCATATACCTGTTTTGCAGCGTTTTCTCCTTGAAGCTTTAATCCACTCTCCTTTGCCATATTCATGCAGATATTCACATCCTTGTACATGTTTTCAATCGAAAAGGCAGTGGTGTAATCCTCATTTTTGATTGGCACATTTTTGGAATCCAGATAAAAGTTCTGTCCGCCGCCATATGAGATAGCTGTAGTATAGCTTTCTATATCTATTCCATATGCCCCTGCAAGTGTCAGTGTCTCATTTACACCATTTTGAATCTGTGATACAAGCGCGTTATGGCAGATTTTCATAACCAGACCTTTTCCGTTTCCGCCCATCCTGATGATATTTTCTCCCATATAGGAAAGAATCGGCATAGCCTTCTCACATGCTTTTTCATCTCCACCGACATATATTCCGAGCTTTCCTGCAATAGCAGCAGGCTTCGATTTCACAACCGGTGCGTCCACAAACTCTGCGCCCGTCTTCTTTACCATTTCAGAAATCTCAACAGAAACAGATGGATCTATCGTGCTCATATCAATACAGAGCTTCGTATCATCAAGTGCCGGTAAAACCTCCTTATAAACAGCCATCGAATGTTCTGACTTTGGAACCATTGATATAATTACGTCTGATTTTTCTGCCAGCTCAAGCGAACTGCTGCAGCCGATTGCACCCTTGCTCTCCAGTAGCTCTACCTTCTCCTTTACGAAATCAAATACATATACCTCATCATCATGCTTCTTCACTATATTCTCACTCATGGACTCCCCCATGATTCCGAGTCCTACAAATCCAATTTTCATTGCTTATCAGCGCCTCCCTGTTTCATCTATTCTGTAACTGTATTATCCCATGCATTCTGGAATGTCTCAAGTCCCTGTCTGGTATATGCATGCTTGATACTGTCCTTGTATACTGCAAGACCTGTTGTAACGATATCTGCTCCTGCAACAGCACAGTCTACAATCTGCTTAGGTGTACGGATAGCCGCACAGATAATCTGTGTCTTTCCCTTATATCCGTAATTGTCATAGATATCTGAAATAGCCTGAATGTACGCTTTACAATCCTCTCCATTTGCCTCTTTCCAGCCGATGAAAGGTGAAACAAAAAGCGAATTATTCTTTGCCGGCAGAATTGCCTGTGCCGGTGAGAATACGAGTGTCACATTTGTTCTGATTCCCTCTGCCTCGAGTCTTCTTGCTGCCTGAATACCGGCCTCTGTGCACGGAATCTTGATAACAAAGTTGCTGCAGATAGCTGAAATCTTTCTTGCCTCTGCTACCATCTCATCTGCATCATCAAGGTGTGGGTTGATTTCAACCGAAATAGGGAATTTCTCGTATCCCTCGATTCCTTCCGCCTTAACCCAATCTGCCATCTCACTGATTACAGTAAGGAAAGGCTTTCCGCTTACCATTATGTGGCGTGGATTTGTTGTCACTCCATCAATACCAAATGTATGGTAGGCCTCCTTGATTTCTTCGATTTTTGCACTGTCCAGAAAATACTTCATGATTGTTTCCTCCTTAATAGTTAGTTAAATTTGTTAATTAATTGTTGTAAAAAATATAAGCCGTTATGTTTTTCTCTTGGCTTCTGTTTGTATTATATTACTATAGCATTGACTTTTCAATAGTATATAACGTTACAAAAGCATTTTCAGCTATTTGTTTAAATTTATTAATCATTTTTTGTGCAATATGCAATAGCCATAAAAAATAAGCAGATAAAACTACTTTTTCTTTATAAAAAACCACCCGGAACTTTTTTTTGCGTTCCGAGCGGTTTTTTAGTTAATCCTGTGATTGTACAGCTCTATCCTTATATGTCAGCTATTATTATTTACTTGCTACAGTTCTTCCTCTACCATGCTCTTCTCTCTGTTGAACGCATCATAGATACATGGAATTACTATAAGCGTAAGGATGGTTCCGTATACGAGACCTCCTATTATTGCAATTGCCATCGGCCTAATCATATCTGAGCCATCTCCGATACCTATCGCTGATGTAAACATTGCAAGTATTGTGGTCATCGCTGTCATCAGTATTGGACGAAGCCTTGTACGGCCTGCGTCTATGATTGCCTCATGCTTGCTCATGCCCTCTCTCCTGGCCTGATTGATGTAATCAATAAGCACGATTCCATTATTTACAATGAGACCTGCCAGCATGATAAAGCCAAGCATTGATATGATTCCGAGCTCATTTCCCGTGATGAAAAGAGCTATAAAGCCTCCTGTAAACGCAAGAGGTATACAGAACATGATAATAAACGGTGAAAGCAATGACTGGAACTGCGCCACCATGATAAGATAGATAAATATCACTGCAAGCACAAGCATAAGTACAAGCTGACTCATTGACTCATTTATTGTTTCATCCTCGCCCTCCATGTCTATTGAATAGCCATCAGGAATGTTAAGTTTATTAATTTTCGATTTAATTTTATTGCTTAGTAATGTTACATTATGGTTTTCATCAACCGCACCTGATACTGTAATATATCTTGTCTGAGCATCTCGATGAATGGTACTTAGTGTCTGTTCCTGTGAAATAGTGCAGATATCACTGAGCGGAATCTCCTTTTCACTGCCATCATTATCCTTATAGGTAAATGTAAGGTTTTTGATGTCGTCCACAGTCACATCAGACTGCTCTGCAGATTGTAAGTATACCTCATAGTCCTTTATGTCGGTCGTAATGGTTGTTGCGCTCTTTTGAGATGATATCTCACCGGATACGAGCTGGTATACCTGAGCCACTGTATAGCCATACTTTGCTGCTTTTTCCTTATCCACAGTTATCTTAAGCTCATTGATTGTATCTCCAAGACCGTCATCTATATCTGTCACGCCCTTTGTGTCCTTAAGGATATCTGCCACATCACCTGCAAGCTTCTGCAACTTGTCTATATCATTACCCTTAATCCTGACGGAGAGACCACTTCCGAAAAACTCTGATGAGTCCATAGCCTGCGAAGATGCTGTTACCTTGCAGTCCAGATTCTTTGTGCGTTTTTCAATTTCATCTATTACCTTATCCGATGAAACATCCGACTTCTCATCAAGCAATATATACATGCTCACGCTGTCGCTTCCTGAGCTCATCAGGTTCATGGTCGAGCTGCCGCCTGCTGTAGCTCCTATTGTGTCTATGCCCTTTATATCAGATATTTTGTCCATGACCTTATCAGACAGCTCTGTAAGCTGCTTGAAGTCAAGCTTTTCGTCATCCTTTGCCTCTATGGTAAGTGAAATCTGATTTGATTCCATGTCCATATCCATAAATGTCATTCCCCTTGACATGCAAAGTGCGCCACTGCCGACTAAAAGCACTACTGCCGCAATAAATACCACCGGCTTAAATCTAAGACATGTGCCGAGCACATTTCCATACCAATCCTTAAAACGGTCAAACCACGGATGCTTTATATCCTTCGTCTTTTTGAGCATGCCTGAAGCAATTGCCGGTACAAATGTGAGTGCCACTACAAGAGATGCCATAAGAGTAAACGCTACCGTAAGTGCCAGGTCTACAAAGAGCTGTCTCGTGATTCCATCAGTAAAAATGATTGGCGCGTACACGCTTACCGTGGTAAGTGTAGAGGCAAAAATGGCTCCTGCCACCTGATTTGCACCCTCAACAGCCGCCTTCTTTACCGAATATCCCTCTCCCCTTAATCTGTAGATATTCTCGATTACTACAATTGAATTATCCACCAGCATTCCTATTCCAAGCACAAGTCCCGACATTGAAATGATATTTAAGGTGATATCCGTAAAATACATAAGCACCACTGCCACAATAACCGATAGCGGTATAGATGCTGCAATAACAAGTGTTGGCTTTATATCCTTTAAGAACAAGAGCAATACGAAAATGGCAAGTATTGCTCCCACTATCATATTCTGCATCACACTTTTTACAACCATGTCGATGTATACTCCCTGATTCATGAGCACTGTGGTGTGTAATCCGTCATTTTCCTTTTCCAGCGAATTAAGCTTGTCCAAAAGACGGTCTGTGACGTCTCCTGTAGAGTAGCCGGTCTGCTTCTCCATGGAGAGCATTATTCCGGGATTACCGTTGACTATCGCATATGTCTCATCCGAGTTGTCAGTCATCTCAACATCTGCCACATCCCCGACATGAATAGGAGCTATTCCATCAAGCTTCATATCCATAAGCACTAGATTTGTTAAATCATCAATTGATTTTATCTCATCTCCCACCTGTACTATGTACTGCGTGCCATTTGAATCATTTACATAACCTGCAGGCATATCAAAATTCTGAGCGACGAGCAGCTGCGAGAGTGAGTCAATTGTTAAAACTGCATTTAAGTTTGACTTGTCAAGCGCATCATCCTTACTCTTTTCAAGCTCTTTCTTTGAGCTGTCAAGAGATGCCGCTGCTGTTGCAAGCTGTGCCGACTGCTGTCCTATGCTTATAGAGCTGATGGCTGCCTGACTGTTTAGATTATCATAGGCATCTAAAAGTGCTGTCTCTCCTTGTGCTATCTGGTCAAGCCCGCTTTGGCACTGCTCTATACCTGTATTCACCTGAATGAGAGTCTGTGCTATCGCTGATGCTGCCGCAGGCAGATCATCTGCTGTGTTTACAGTGATTCCAATCGCCGAGAGACCTGAAAACTGTGTTGCAATCTGCTTATCAACCTGCTCAAGCTGCGCTTTGAGTGCTGCGCCCGCTTCACCCGGTGCATTTACGCCCTCTTTGAGTGACGGAATTGTCTTTGTATATGTATCACTATTCATGAAGTCTGAAAGAGCTGACTGAATTGTTTCAAGCTGGCTCTTCTGCTCATTTAAGCTTGAAAGTGTGCTCTCTAGCTGAGTCTTCTGCTCTGCAAGCTTTGCCTTTTGCTCCTTTAGCGTATCCACTCCCGCGCTCATCTGATCCGATGCAGATGTGATTGCGTTTTGTCCGCTCTCTATCTTTGCGCTTGCATCATCCATCTGACTTTTTGCATCGTCAAATTTCTTTGAAACGGCATTATTTATTTTCTCATTGAGCGCATCTATCTTGGCCTGATTCATCGTGACCTGTATCTGCTCGGTGAGCTCACCTGTTGCAGTCACTGATGCGACTCCCTCTGTACTCTCAATTGCAGGCTTAAGTGTGTTTTCCACAAAGTCGGTGATTTCCGACTTGCTTTTCCCATCCATATCCACAGCAGTCATCATGATTGGAAGCATGTCCGGATTTATCTTCATAATGGTCGGAGTACCCACTCCATCCTTCCAGCCAGCCTTGACCTGATCTATTTTCTGCTGCATCTCTATCACTACAGAATCCATGTTGGCATTCTGCTCATACTCGCATGTCACCAGAGAATAGCTGTTATATGACATTGAGCTTATGTTTTTGATATTGGACGTAGTTGCCATAGCTGCTTCAAGCGGTGCGGTTACATCGCTCTCCACCTCCTGTGGACTTGCTCCCATATCTGTTGTCACGATAAGTGCATACTGAAAGCTCATATCCGGCAGCAGATCTGTCGTCATCCTTCCAAGTGATACAACACCGAGTACTATTACCAGCAGTACTCCTACAAGTACAGTAAAAGGTTTTTTTACACTATATCTTGATATCATCTGACCCCTCCTTCTTCTTTTCCTTGATAATGTCCTGCCTTAGTTTGATAGGCATTGTGATTACTACGATTTTCACAATAAATTTAATTCGCTATTATACTTTTATTATACAATGTGGCGGATTGCAACTCAATTGGTTTATACTTTTTTAAGAGATTTTGACAATAAAAAGACACCCAATTATACGATTAATATAATTCGATGTCTTTAAATGTCTTTAAATATCTTTTAATATCTTTTATTTATTTTAGCTTCAAATGCCCTCTTCCTCAATCTCATCCTCATCATCATTGATACCTGCAACAGCACTTGTAACGGCTCCGATTACAGCGACAAGCGCAAAGATGATAACTAAAAAAATAACTATAAAAAATGCTACTAAAAAACCTGTATCTGTCATATAATTTACCCCCATAGCTGTCTCACAGCTTCTTTAAAATATAGTTTTAGTTTAACACACTTGTCTGTAAATAACAATATCGTAAAGGGCTAAATTATTGACTAAATATTGACTAAAATATTGATTTATGAAATTGCTCAGTCCTTGATCTGCATACCGTTTGCATCCATATGATAGCCTTCTGTCATGATCAGCTTTGATACCGGAACTATCTCATAGCCCATTTCCTGCAGCTTCGTGAGCATCTCATCGAGTGCCTGCGAGGTGTATTTTGCGCCAAGATGGCAGAGTATTATCGAACCGCAATCCAGGCTTTTGTGATTGCACACTGTATCTATAATGTTTTGCACACCATAGTTTTTCCAGTCGAGCGAATCCACATCCCACTGGATTGGATAATAGTCACAGCCATACACTGTGTCAATCAGTTCATTGTTGTACGAGCCGTATGGCGGTCTGAATACCTTCATATCCTTTCCGGTCAGCTCCTTGACCTTTTTGTGCACATCCATTATCTCCGTCTTCATCTCGCCTGCCGTGATTGTTGCCATATCATAGTGGTGCTCACTGTGATTTCCGGGCTCATGCCCTTTTTCAACCAGCGTCTTTACACATTCAGGATTATCACTCACAAACCCTCCTGTCATAAAAAATGTAGCCTTTACGTTGTGCTTGTCAAGTGTCTCCATCATACTGTCAAAATCCTCTGCTCCCCAGGCACAGTCAAATGAAAGGGCTATCTTTTTTTCTGTTGTCTGAACCGAATATACAGGCAGCTTTCTGTCCCCGAACTGACTCACAGCACTGCTAAGTGTCTCCATCACCTCTATATTTTTCAGCTGTGATATGTCATA
>UMBG01009060.1_pt1 | contig 15407 bp, 22 predicted proteins | sample 1963931 | NCBI WGS metagenome assembly UMBG01 (sample SAMEA4835938, study PRJEB28245) | human gut metagenome | biome: gut microbiome; material: fecal sample | place: Denmark | collected 2008 | reverse complement strand
TCAGTTTGACAATAAGGAAGGCGGCCAAAATGACCGCCATAAACAAGCACACAACTATCTGCTCCTCATGCATCTTTACGTCTATCCTCCAAGTAATCCATCCATTTTTCCCAATTCTCATATTCTTCATCAGAAATTTCTCTTTTAATGGGTTTAGGATATTCGCTTTCATCATCCAACCAAACATGCTTTACATGATGCACTGCCCAGTCGAACACGCAGTACATGATATACCAATTCGCCACGGTAACCAGCACTGCCACAACTATAACGCCGATCACGAACCACGCAAATCCCGGAAGCTCTAGAAACATGTCAATTCCTCCATTCACCCTTCGACTTATCCCTACAATTGCATTATAGAACAAGCAAGTGATAATTTTTGCGATAATTCGAATTAATGAACAACGTTCATTTATTACCGCTCACCAGACACATAATAGCGATACCTAACATAGTGCCCACTACAAGTGCAATATAATGCGACAACACCCTAACCCTCCCATCTCAGCCAACAGTTCCAGCTCCTGTAATACCCGCCGGTCGATATCTCGTTCCCGGTCTGGTCTCCCGGCTGCCCTCCGGCCACGCCCCCGAACTCGTTGATATGCGCGCCCACGAGCATACCGTCTCCGAGATACAGCTCCACGTGCCCGGTGCCCGCCGATATGTCGCCCTCGAACAGAACGATGTCCCCGCGCACCAAGTCGGACGCTGCCGGGTTGCCGTTGTACCTCTTGAAGCCAAGCCCCGTGAACACGCTGGACATGTTGTAGGTGGAGGGGGAGGGGAACGGAACGTCCCATCCGTTCTCGCGGAACGCCCAGGACACAAGGCTCGAGCAGTCGAAGTCCACGCCGCCGTCCCGCGTCGGCTGGTCGTAGCCGTGGCTGTTGTCGTCGGCGATTCCCACCGCCCACAGACACGCGCCCTCAACGCCCGATCCGCCCGGTGCCGCGCTTCCCGATCCGGAGTTCAGGTTCTGAGCGCTGATCTTGGTGAACATGGTCGTCTTCGTCCATGAATGGCGAGTGCGGTTCAATACGTAGACGTTGTTCTCCCACGTGCCCTCGTTCTTGAAGCGGTAGAAGTCAACATCGTTGAAGTATATATAGCCGTCGTTTCCGATGGTTCCTACGTAAGCGTTCTCAACGCCGCCTTGCTTGGTAGCGCTGATTATAACCGGCTCAGCCATCAGTAATACCTCCCCAACTGTTTCATGTACTTGATGAACTGTCGTAGATGGTACTGCGCTTCTTTGCCAATTTCCGGGTCGGAAACTTCCAGCTGTTTCTTTCCAGTATCGCAAATTCGTATCTGAACCGTTGCAGCAATATACATGTCAGTTTCCACCGCGTATTTAACATCATCTATGGTATATACGTTTTCTTCGATAATCTGCACTGTATCTACCATATCGCCATTTTTAGTAGTGATGATCATAATCCCATCCTAACAATATCCCTGAACCAGTTGTTGAGCTTCATGGACTCGTACCGCACGCACCCCATGTCGTAAGCCTTCTTCAAGTTAGCCAGATGGGGCGAGGATTTGAAACCTTTGAGCAGCAGAGTGTTCGGCTCATGGTCTTCCGTCGTGGCGGCGAACACGTGGCGGCATTGGCGGTCAACGTCTTCCGATACGTAATAGCATCCGTTTCGGTTGTCGCGCCATATGCCGATAGCATCGTCGTAGTAAAGGAGCGTGAACTGGTATTCGGCATTCTTGCCTTTTCTCGCGATGAACTTCGGATTGTCGCGCAACCATTTGTTCTCGGCGGCGTACGCAGCATACGAGCTGCCCTCGATGGCCTTGTAGAAACGCGTTCCCTTCTTCGCTTCGACCAGTTCGGGAGGTGCCACCATCTGCGTCAAAAACTCGCCGCGCCTCCAAACGTCGGTTTTGTAAGGAAGCTCGAGGCCGAAGTAATCCATGTATGGGTTCGCGCTAGATACAGCGTTGCCCCAGAACATGCAGGTTACGTCGTAATCACGCGAACCGGGTCGCGCGATGGTTTCGTAAAGCTCCAAGAACGCCGTCACCTCGTCGGGAAGGTACGTTTGGAACCCCTTGTCGATGACGAACTCGTCGAACAGGATAGTGTCCACGTTGTCCAGCGCGTCGGACTTGAGCTTGCGCGCCGTTGACAGCGCTTGCGCGTAGCCGCATATCTCCTTGTCGATATGCAGGATGTTCGATTCTGCCCACAGGGCGTGACCTGGGAACTCGACTTGCACATGGTTGAATAGGCGACCGTCCTTGCGGGTGGCTAGGTTCTTCAACTCCTCTTCCGTGCGGCGCAGATACATGAAGCGCTTGCCCGTGCGAAGGTATCGCTTGACGTAGTGCTGGAGTCCCGTGTAGGTCTTGCCCGCACCGCGGATGCCGTAAATGAAGTTGAACAGGCAGTTGTAGGAGAGAGTCTTCGATATGTCCCAGTACTTAGCCATTTATCTTCACTTCAACGCAGATAGTTCCATCGTCCCATCCCCAGATTTTCGACGGTTCCATGTTCAGCACTTCCATATCTGCTTCGCTAAGAGAGCTGTTCTTATCGAAGTAATATTCCATTTCAATGATGTCTTCAAACATGAAGTACACCGTTATTCCTTCTTCGGCGTATTTCAAAAGCTCTTTGATTTTCATGATTTCCTCCTTTGACTTGAGAATTTCCCTCGACTGTTAGAGCGCCGCCCTCCATCATGCTGTGCAAGCGGAGGGCGGCTAAGTCAAAGGGCGCTAACCGAAAAGACTATCACAGAGGGGGCTTGTCTCCGTATGCGCCCGTGCCCGTTTCACCGGGTGCCCCACAGACGCAGAAGATAGCTTGCTTTCCGGCGCATGACCATCATACATTACTTCTCTTCGATTGTCACGCGGAATCTATCGTTCTCCAAAACCGACTGCGAAGGCGACGGGTCAGGTTGTCCCGAAGATGGGACACCCGCGTACGCCGACCACGCGCCGACGCTTCCGAAGAAGTGATTCACGTCCAGGTTGCCCGCGTATCCGGGCACCTGCCCGTCGCTCGCGTACTGCCAGCAGCCGACGAGGCCGTCCGTCTCCGGCGGCTCTCCGGGGTCGTAGTCGAGGCCTGGGCGCAGCACGTCCGGGTAGCTCGCGATCCATCGCATGCAGTTAGGCTCCACGCCGCCCTGGTTGAATAGCCAGGGGTTGGCGTAGATCCACGGCCAGATGCCGGTCTGATCATGCACGACGCGCACGAACTCGTTGACCCACTCAACCGATTGGCCGCCCTCCCAGTCAAGCACCGGAACGCCTTCGCCGAAGTAGTTAGAGGTGTTGTTGATGAAGTGCGTCGCTTCCATGGCGGGAGAATTCACATTCGCGAAATGGTAGAATCCCCAGGGCTTGCCGTTTCTGCGGCACCATTGCACCCAGTCGTCGCAGTATCCGTCCACGAAATCTATTCCCTCGGTCGCCTTGCAGATCACGAAGTCCACGTTCGGGAACACGCTATCCGCGTCCAACCCTGCTTGCCAGTTGGATATGTCGATGCCCCTAAGCATTCTTGATCAGCTCTTTAAGCTCTTCCCGTAGCTCCTTAATCTCGTTCGCAATGTCGTTAAGTGTGTTAGTAAAGTCCTTAAGAGTACGATTGTACAGGTAAAACATGCCCACGCAAGCCACGATAGGGAAGCCCAGACTACCGATAAGAGTAACAATGTCGTTAACATCCATATTTGATTCCTCCTAATTAGAATACCAATTGGCGCTTATGTTGAACGAAGCCCCCGCGAGATAAACCATGCCGTCGGTGGACGCATGCAAGGAAACCGCGCCGTTCGTCTGAATCGAAAGCACGTCCACGTTAGTATCGACGATCACGGGAACCCGCACTTCGGTAGAGGGGCGGCATTCCGGAGGCAGGGTTGTGAGCGTCGCGCCCGGAGTGTAGTTCATGATCATGCAATCGCCCATGAACTGCACGTCGTTCACGCAGGACAGCATGACACGCTCGCTGGTGAACATCGCTTCGGGGGAGGGGGCGTGTACGTACGCCCCCTTGAAGGTCTTGAAGAAGTTGGGGTTCCCCCCGCCTGTCGGTTCGGTCGCCATCAGACGACCGCCAAAGTGAAAGTCGCGTACCCGTAGCTGGAGGCAGAACCTTCGATGTTCACCACCATGTTGCCGTCGGCGTTGGTGTTCATCGAGGCCTTGCCTACAACATTCGTTCCCAACGTGTTAACAAGAGGAATGTATTCTATATCGGCGAATGTTTTAGGAGCCAGAGGGCACACGGGGAACACCACGGTGGATTTTCCGTTAGTTACTTCATATGCTGCGGTCATCTTGATCACGTCGTTCTCGAATATCGCGAACGGGTCTCCCAGGACGCTCCCCGAAATAGGCGCTATGCTATTTTGCGCCGTCGAAACGTAGGAGAACCCTATCCCTCCTATCTTGGAAGTCATGTAAGCTCCTAGAACCTTGTTTCCCTGCGTGGAAGGATGCGTGGAATCGACGGTGTCGATGAAAAGCTCTATTCCGGCAGTGCTGAATATGCTGATTCCAGATTGCACCATGTCTCTCACAAGCGTTCGCCTGTTGTTAGAATGGTTGCGCTGGTTCTTCTGACCCGCATTCAGCGCTATCACCACTTTCGCGTTGACGAACTCCTTTTGCAGCGCATCGTAAACGTTCTGCACCATCGTCGCGGTGATCTGCCCTATATCGTTGATTCCGCCGTACACCACGCAGTATTCCACCATTTTATGATCATAGGTCGTATCCGCGACGGCATTTGCCACCTGCGTCGAAAACAGATTGCCCTGCACCTTGTACCCTGCTCCGCCCTTCGCGTAGTTATGCGCGACGACGTTCAGGTTCTTGCATACGTATTCCCACCAGAGCGGAGTGTTTCCCAGCGGCACCGCAGGGTTCGTGTAGCTATCGCCTATAAGCACCATATGCTTCTGTGAAAGCAGCTCGCCCTTCAAGTTGACAATGGCCTGCGCATTGGCGTTTATCCTTCCGTCGAATGCCAATACCTCTTGGCGGTACTGCTCCACCTGAGCATTGTAGTTTCCGGTGAGCGCCCAGTACTGGGGGTCTGAGATGTCGATCCCGACCGGGACGAACGTCTTGGACGTGTAGGAATTCCCTTTATGGATGACGATCTCCAACGGTTCGTAGCTGTTCGCGCTAGACCACTCCGGCGGGTCGGCGAACACGGGCACGTAGCGCATGCCGGTATACTCGTATCCGGGGCTGGTCGGGCACGGAACGCCCGGCATTCGATCTGTGACGGTCGCGGTCACGCTCGCGCTCGCGCTTCCCGCGCCCACCGTCATGTTCTTGGTTGATTCTGCCATAGTCTTCTCCTTTACCATTTGATGATGAGGTGGCCGTAAGTAGTCGAGTCGTCGGGATCCATGCCCGTGTCGAACTGCAGGAACTGCCAGGTGGCGGGAATGTACGCCTTGAAATGGCCGTCGTCTCCCAACCCGAAGCATACGAACTTCACGATCCTCGCCACAAGGCATTGCAGGTTCGCGTCGATCCAGTTTATGATCGAATCCAGGTACAGATGCACGTACTCGCCGTTCTTGATCGCATCGACCTCGTTTTCAAGCGCATCCACCTGCGCTTTCAGCTGGTTGTAGAACACCATCAGATCGTTCACGTTCTGGCCTTGCTTGTTCAGGTTCTCGATCACCTCGTTGAGCTTTTCGGTTACTTTCGCAAGCACCTCGTAATAGCTCAGCTCGTCGCCGTAGACGGCCGGCAGAACCATCTGCACGTAGTAGCGAAACGGCGCTACGTCCGGTGTGGGCTGGTTCATGCGCTCCTCCTTACCATATCGTCATGAAGCATTCGCGCAGCGCTTTGTCTTCCACTACGTCACGGTCTATATTAACGAACGTGTCTCGCCAAATCAAGAGCAGTTCGGATTCCGGCTTGTCGTGACCGGTTTCGGTGCGCGCGAGGTCGTTCGCGTACGTCCCGCTAGAATCCGACTTTCCGGTATCCGTCGTGGAAGCGTCGGCGAAGTCCGCCGTGGACGCGTAGTTGCCCGCCTTGATGTTGTCGAAGTTGAGCGCCGACATCGGAGTGTCGCTGAAAATGTCCTGCGCGTTGCTGGTAGACGTTGCGCTGGTGTTCGCGTTGTTGGAGGCGGTGCCGGTCGCGTCCTCCGTGATCGTCCGCGTGTGGTCGATGAGCGGCTGTATGTTCTTGGCCGTGATCTCGGACAGGTACATCTGGTTGTAGTACGGCATGATCAAGAACATCGCGTCGCGAACGAACATGCGGAACAACCCCGCCGTTTCAGCTCCTATCTCGTACATGAAATAGTGGCGTATGATCTTGTCGTTCAGCGTCTGCCTATACGCTTCGTCGAAGATCGGATAGTCGGCCAAGCCCAGCTTGTCGTAAGCAGCATGCCAGTTGGCCTCGATGTTCGGCAGCTTCGCATCGGCAAGCGTCTGTTCGACCAGCCAGCGAAGCTGCAAGGTGTGCTTGCTCATTCCCCGTTCGCCTCGATCCCGTTCTCCTCGGCGTGCTTCGATTCGTCGAACTCGCCGTCGGCGATAGCCCGCTGCTCCTCTTGGCGTTTCTCCGAAACCCTGAAATGCACGTCCACGTCGAGACCGAAAATATCGTTGATCTGCTTGCACGCGAACTGGCGAGATTCCAGGCGGCAAAGACGCTGCGCCTCCGTGCCTCCCAGAGAAGCGAGCATCTCGTCCACGATCATACGCTCGTTCTTCGAGTCGGCGTTGGCGATGCCTAAGAAACTCAGCACCTCTTTCCAGTACTTATCTTTGAGTTCGTAGAGCTGTTCGGCGACGTACGGAGACGAGTTGTCGAGGATGTCGATGGATTCGAGATCGAAGTCCTTGTCCGTCATGATAAGGGGTTTGTACTCGTCCACCTGCGCCATCATGTTCTCGAAGCTCAGGCGCTGCTTCTGCGAGCATTTCACCACGCGCGGGGTCTTCTGCTGGCACACGTTCACGTCGATCGCCCGGTCTATCGCCCACAGCTTCTTGGCGTACATGTTGAGCGCGAACCAGGTAGGCACGCGCAAGTTGGAGTTCCAGATGATCACGGAGTTCTCGATGGTGAGCGGGATGTTGACCCCCATCACCGAGTAGGCTATGCGGTTCACCGGCTGCGAGTAGATATCGAAGTTGCCCTCCAACATGCACTGCATGATCGCGTAGCCCTCCGGGCTGCGCTGAACAGGGTCGAGCGCGATATCCTCGTCATGCAGGAACACGCAGAAACCGTCGCGAAGGAGCCACCACTCGATCTGACGCTCGTTGATGCCCTCCGGCAGGTTCTCCCACTCGAAAACGCTCATGGCCAGCTCGTAAAGGCGCATCTGCCACAAGAACATGGTTTGCGAGTTCATCATGGCGTTTTCCAGGTCGCGATGGCTCTTCTTCGCGTTCTTCGGGGTCCCATACCCCCAGGGAAGCCCGTATGGAGTCGTCTGCACTTGCATAGGGTTCATGTTGCCTCCTTTCTTATATTATAGCATTGCTCAACGAATAGTTTCCTACATCGTCGGTGTGCCAGAACGTGACACCGGAATCTAGGAGCCGGTTGAAAAGCGCAAGGTACGTTGCCGGAACCGTGCCGGATACGTTCGCGGCAGAGGTTTTCACGTAGTTCCAAGAAGCCCGTCCCGTGACGTTCGGCTGCTTTACTTCGTTGATCGAGTATCCGAACACGCTGAAAAAGTCGTCGATGATCTTCGCGACCTCTGCGCGAGGGCGCAGCACTCGAAACCACATCGAATACATCGACGAGTTCACGGCGCTCGCAGACGAGTTCAGCGTTCCCTTGGCCGTGTTCGGCGACAGAGCCGCTACTGCGATCTGCGCGTTGGCGTTTCGAAGCGCGATATCGCGTGACGTGTCGTTCGAAGCCAGCGAATTGACCGTGGACACGGTTCCTCCGACAAGTCCTGCCACGCCACCGGCGACAGCGCCCGGAATCGCTCCGACCCCGCCCAGCATAGCACCGCCCGCCGCACCTGTCGCTGCTCCTCCTAGCGCGCTTCCAAGAAACGACCATTGCGCGTTGGATTGCGTGGTTGCATAGCTTTGCTGCGCGTTCTGCAAGGCGGCCGAAATCTTGTCGCTCAATCCTCCGTTGTACATGTTGTTAAATGACTGGTACACCCATCCGACGCTCGGCCAAGCAGGCATTTTCACAATGCCGTCGTAGTAGTTCGCAACGCCGTTATAGGCGAGCGGATAGTAAAACTCGCAAGCGTCCGACTCCCAGGCTGCGCGCTTGGCGAACTGCACGACGGCATTGGAGCCTATCGTCTTGCCGTACGCATTGGAAAAATATTCGCACGCGTATTCTTGCTGGTCTGATACCGAGTTCGCGACAAGCTTGCAAAACGGGTACGTGAAAAGCTTGGCGTTCTTCGGCACGTAGCCGTCGCACGAATCGAAAGGCAAGGAAAACGTGTAGTCGTCGGAAGCGGCCACCGAATCCGCGCCGTTTCGAAGCCAGAAACCGAAACCGTCGGTCTTATCCGTTATCCTCGATGTGCCGCCCCAACTCGTCATCCAGAGCGGAACCATGTACGCGGCGCTAACGGCATCCTGCTGACCGTTGTTCGAAAGAGCTAGCATGAAGTTCTTGAAATCCTGTAGAGCGTTATGCCCGCCGACTCCCGCGAACACCGACAAAGACGCTCCGGAATACACCTTGCCGTACACGTCTCCCTCGTTGTTATGATAAGTACCGTCTGCCAACGGCTCCACAGTAGAGCCGACGACGGTTGCGAAGGAACCTTCAACGTCCGTGAAAACGTGCTGGACTTTCAAGGAGCCTGGATCTATGCCCTCGTTCTTGACATGCAGCCCTATGCGGTCGTCGTTTACATGCTCGCGCTCTACGAGGCAGGGCTTGATATCGTAGTCGAACATGTAGGTCTGCACGTAATCGAGTTCCAAGTGCAAGCGCGTCGTGTTGGCCGTCTTGTACTCTGCGCGCGTGATGAACGCGTAGAACCACTTCGTTCCGAAGTTCTCGTTTTGGAACATGACGTAATTGTAATTGTAGTATTGTTCTGGATTTCCGTCCACGTCGATGGCCGATTCCAGGCGCTGGTACGTGTAGTTCGACAAGGTTCTCCGAGCGTCCATGAACGACGATATGCCGGTCATCTGCGCGTTCAGGTTCGGATACCATCGGACGTGCTTGTAGTTCGGGTTCCACGGAACCGTGCCGATGCGAATCTCGGTACTGGGCTGGTACATTTCTCACCTCCTTCGGAAAGGAGGGCGGGAAACGAATCCCGCCCTCGTCGGAACGTAGGCTATGCGGTGACGGTAACAGTGGATTCTCCCGTCTTCGTTCCGTCCTGGATGGAGGTTGCCGTTACGGTGAGCGTCGTCGCCGTCTCGTTGGCCGCCACATGCAGGTACCCGCCGTTGGTGACGGTCGTACCGGATGCCGCGCCTCCGGTCACCGTCCACTGCACGCCATGGTTCACGATGCCGGTTCCGACGACCGCGGCAGACAGCTGCAGGTCGGCTCCCTTGGAAAGGGTGGCCGTCGCCGGCGCGACCGTCACGCTCGCGATGGTCGGGGCGGTCGGGGTGAAGGCGGCCGCCTGCCCGAACGGCGAGCAGCTGATGGTCTTCCACACATGGTGCCAATGGTTCCAGTACAGCCCTTCGCCGTTGAACCACTGCGCGGACTCCACGTAGTTGTCCAGCACCATCCACCAATCGCGCGACACCAGCACCGCCGGCACGGTCTCGAGCAGCGCGATCTCATCTTGCGTGAAGCGGCGGTAGTTCGGATCGAGCTGGCCGGTGGCCGGGTCGGTGAACAGCGCGTCCATGCGAGGCCAGTCGAAATCGGTGAACGTGTCGACCGTGATCATGCGCGCCTGGAACTCGCGGTACTCCAAGTTGAACGCGGTGGCCAGCACGTTCATGTTCATCGTGGCCTTGAACTTGGCCGTGACGATGAAGTACTGGTCTTCGAAGTCCGTGTGCGTGGTCACGCCCGCCATGTTGTACTTCGTGGACTGGTACTGAAACAGGTCGGACATGTACTGAAACTGCGTGGCGATGTCGACGGCGTTGTCCTTGCCGACCGCGGGAATCTCCACCGAGCCGATATAGCCGTTGAGGAGGCACTTGGCCAGGAAGTAGCGCATGACGTAGTACTCGTCCGTGTTGGCGCTGGTGTAGAGAGACTCGATGATGCGCGCGATCAGGTCGCTAACGCCCGTCCAGGACAGGAACGCCTGGCGCAGCTGCTGGGAGGAGACGGTCGTCTTGTAGAACTTCTGGAAGTTCATACGGTGGAACGCGGTGCGCACGTCGGGAAGCTCGCGCTTGGCGAACGTGTCCTCCGCGCCCTCGGGGTAGAAGCCGTGAACGTCGGCGAGGTTGACGAAGATTTCCTCGATCGTGTCTCCGAACTCGAGGTACCCGCGCTTGAACACCGCCCAGGGGTTGCGGTACAGCTTGGAGGTCACGATGGTGAGGCCGATGCGGTTCACGAGCGCGTTCAGAAACGCGTTGCGAGCGGGCTGATAGCTCGTCAGGTACTCGCCGATGGCGTGGATCTCGTCGGTGGTTCCGGCAAGCTCCACGTAGGCGCGGTTGTTCGAGTCGTAGGTTGCCGGGATCCCGCGAGCCGCGAGCGCGGCCGCCACCTCCGGGGTCTCGTTGATGGTCGCTTCGACCGCCTTCTGCGCAGCCGTCTCGCGCGCTGCCGTATCGCCGGCCTTCATGACGATCGGCGAATCGGCGGCTTTCATGTTAGGTTGCTTCACTGCCATAATATCCCCCTTAATCCCAGATCTCATCGGCTGAGCGGATCGGCTCGCGCCGAACTTCCCCGCCTACCTCGTTCGCATGGAGCAGCGTCTGGCCTTCGACGGCGAAGAACCGGTCGGCGTACCTGCGGCGCGACTCGTCGCGCTCCTCGCGGTAGCGGTCGCGCTCGGCGATGGCCTCGTCGCGCTCCGCGTTCAGGCGGTCGCGCTCCGCGTCCCACTCCTCTCGCTCGTTTCGCCAGCCCTCGCGCTCGTCCCAGCGGTCATCTAGCTCGGCCGCGTCCTCGTCGATGGCGGCGGCCATCTCGAGACGCTTGTCCTCGTCCGGCTCCATCGCCAGCTCGCGCAAGCTGGGTTGGTACCTGCTCATAAGCCTGTCTCCTTTCTAATGACAAAATCACCTTCGTATAGTATAATACCGCCTTTTACGGTCTTGGAATAGAGTTTTCCCGGAAATTTCGCGCCGACATGGAAATTATCCCATGTGACGTGAGGATGGCACGATTCGGGCAACCCCGCGCAATGCACGGTGAGCTTGCCGCCCTCGTCCTCGATATAGGTCTTCGGGCGCAGGAACCTGGCGCGCTGAAACGTGCTTTCGAGCTTCCACGCGCCCAATCTGTAATCGTCCACGTCGAGCTCTTCCGGGATCTCGGTTCCGGCCAGATGAAGAGAATCGGTGTCGGCGTAGAGGAAACGATCCTTCACCTTCTGCGCGCTCCGTATCGTCTTGTCCCTCGCCCATGCCGTGATGAAAGCCCCGGCCGGCAGGTACATGCCGTCGGTCTCTTCCGGTTCGAGCAGAGGGTAGCGCACTATGCCGTCCTCGCACATGACCGGCCGGCGGCTCCGTTTGACCGGATGCGTCGCCATCTTCCCGTACGAGGAGTTCATCTTGAGCTTCGCCATGTACCGCTTGCCCGCGTTTCCCTCCTCGGCCGCATGCACCTTCTCCTCGTTGGCCGCCATGATGAAATCGTAGAAGAGCTTGTTCGATGCCTTGAACTTCCAGCCTTTGCCGTAGCGGATGGAATAGACATCGTAGTGGTCGCGCAGAAGCGCCAAGTCGACGCTGGTCAATACCAGCGTCTGCTCTCCTTTGGAATCGACTACGTATTCGGTCGGCATGAAGCTCAAATTGCCTTTGAGCTGCAAGCAAGGGATGAAACCGGGCTTGAGCTTGAAGTCGACGGTCACGGTCTGTATGTAGAGCGGGTATCGAGGATCCGGGACGTACTCCCCTTCGAAAAGAACCGGATCGCCGTACGGCAGGATCTCGCCCCCGACTCCGGCCATGACGGAAGGGTAGAGGCTGTTAACGTCCAGGACGATACCCTCCCCGATGTCGCGCCCTTTGAAATCGGGGTTGACGTAGGCGAATCCTCCCTTGTAGCACGGGCGTATCTCAGCGTCGTAGTCGCACACCGGAAAGGTGCGCCTGAACCCCTTCTCGCCTCCTATCGTCTTCTTGTACTCGGCGATGGCGTTCGATCCCGCCGTGATCCTGGTCGCGCCCTGGTCGATCAGCTCGCCCAAGGCGCGCGCCACGATCCTGACATCTGCCGATATGTAGTCTATCTCCTGCTGCGTGAGAACGTGATCGGGATCGCGATGCCCCGCATAGTCTATCTCGAGCTTCGCGTCCTCTTCCTCGAAGCCGAACGCCTTCGGAATCTTCGCGACCGGCAAGCTGATGATCTTCAGCGAATCGCAGAATTCGATATAATGCCCGCGCCCGAAACAGAGCTTGATCGTGTAGAACTGGTTCATGTCGCTGATCAACGTCGTGAACCGGTAGGGCGCTTGCTCTCCGTGGCTGGGAATCCATTCCCACCCCGCATCGAGCAGATGCGATATGATGAACTTCCCGTCGAATTTCAGGTTGTGGAAGTACACGCGAGCGTCCGGGGCGCGCTCGCACCATTCCACGAACCCTTCGATGGAGGTTCCCGTCGTTATATCGTAGGTTTTCAAGGTGCAGGCAGCCCACGCCCAAACTCGCGTCCGGGTCAGGTCGTCTGCCGTCGTTTCGAAATCGGCCGTGAAATACTGCATATCATAGCTCAGCCCATCTGTCGAGGATATAGCCCATCTTGTCGGCGCGGTCTTCAGGAGCGTAAATGTACTCGATGTTCAAAAGCTCGTCTCCGGACTCGAAGAACTCCATGAGCTTGCCCGCGTCGGACTTCATCATGGATTCGATCTTCCTCGCGATCTGCGATATAGCCGCATCGAACTCGGAGTAGCCGCCGAACACCGTGTCGAGGCCTTTGATATAGTTCTTGTAGTACCTGTTCAGCCTTTCGTAGGAACTCGTAGCGCTCAGCTCCTCGTAACGCTTGATGAAGCGCTTGAGGGCGATGGGAGAGAAGTCTCGCGCGGTGCGCTTGTCGGGAAGCAGGTTGTTCTGCTGCAACGTTCCCATGCGTCCCAGGGTCTGGCCGTAGTCGATCCCCAGCTTCTTGCGCCGCAGCGACTTGCGCCGCTCGTTGACGGCTTTCGCGATCTGGAACTCCCGCACTTCGTAGCGCGTGGCAATGCCTCCCTCTCCGACGTTCGTCAAGTCCAAGGCTCCTTTGCGCGTAGCGCGCAGCAAGCGCGCGACCGTGTTGTTAAGCACGCGCGCGCTCTTGATCTCGGCTTTGACTTCCTTGTAGCTTACCGGCTCGGGCATGAACTGGGCGTTGGCGGGATTCGCCCGCATAGCCCGTCGAATGGCGTTGTTGTACTTTCGGACTGCGGAGTTGAGGCGCGAACGCTGGCTTTCAGTCCATTTAATCTTAGGTTCTCTCTGCATGTCAGCTCCTCACCGTTTTCCAATCTGACGTAGCACCCCCTGGTCTCCACCGTGAAGTACAGTTGGAACGCGGCGACCAGCTGCATGTTGACGTAGAAGTGGAAACGCTTTTCCATGCTGTCGTCCAGCCATTGCGTTCTGACGCAGATCTTGTCCATGAAACTGGAAAGATGCTTCCTAGACGAGAAGAAGAACGTACAGTCTCCGTACATGAAAGAGTAAGGCGATTCCTTCAACTCGTAGAAAACGCCGTTTTTCGAAGGCATGGCGCACCTCCTTTCAATAACGATATTTGATATGCTTGGAAACAGTTTTCAGCGCTTGCGAATGCATGACGAAGACGAGTCCGATATAATCGTCTATGACGTAGCGGCGCACAAGCTCGCGCAGGTCGTTTATGTCGTCCCGCTTCATATCGAACTTGTCGTCCTTGGTGAACATGTATTCGATGCGCCCGTTATGATGGCGCTTGAAAACGGCCACGCCTTGCGGGACGACGGCATGCGCCCATAGCTCTTTCTTCAACACCCTGTTCGACGAGTCCGCTACGAACTGCTCCATCAAATCCTTGTCTGCAAGCGACAACATGGCTTCCTCCTGAAAAAGGCCGCACGCTGGGTGCGGCCTGTGATTGCGAACTTTAAGCGACTTCGAGGGTGAGCATCGTGCCGCGCTTAACCTTCACCTGCTTGACGACCACGTTGATAGGCTCCTCGTAGGTTGGCGCGCCGTAGACGGCGAACATCTTCTTGAGCGAGCCCCACACGCCGTTCGATACGCACTGGTAGCTCTCGCCCTTGTCGTCGATGAGGACGATGCGCGGGGCTTGCTCCACGGTGCCGTCCTCGTCTGCGATTTCGATGATCTCGACGAACAGGTCTTTCAGCGCGATCTGCTTGTTGATGAAGTCGTCGATCTTGTGCGTCGGGTTGTTGGACGCGTTGTAGATCAGCTTCTTGGCATCCGCTCCAAGTTCCGGGTTCACCGAGCAGAACGTGTTGTCCTCGGGTTTGGCAAGCTCGGCGATGGCGTACGTGCGGGCAGGTGCGAGGTCGTTGACGGGCATTTCCTCGGCGATGGCGATGTCTTTGTTCTCAGGCATGGTTTTCTCCTTCTAGTCGGATGGTTTAAGCGTCGATGACGGTAGCGTTCTCAAGGAACGTTTCCACGGACATGGAATAGGTCTTCTCCTCGCCTTCGACCCACTTGATCGTGCAGCCCTTGGGAAGCGCCACGCCGGCATCGCGGAAGGCGGCACGGGCTTTGCGGGCGTTCATGTTGGTGTCCAGCACGACGTACTGGGCGACAGCGCGCACGCTGGGCGGGATTGAATCATCCAGTTCGTACGCGGTCAGCTCGAAACTCTTGAAAGTGCGGGTGATAGCAGCCATAATGTAATCTCCTTTGATCGGTCGGCTTGCTTTGACGATATCCATTATACGCGGGTTGAAAGAGAAAAGACCGGATTCCGGTCTTTTCATAGAATCTTCACAAATCTAAATTTTTATTTATACCTTTTGATCACGTAAACCATTCCGATTGCGTATGCTAAAATGGCGAAAAGAGTTTCCGGGTTCATAGTCACCCTACTTTCTTCATGGAAACGAAAACGTAAGACGGATGTTTTTCCATGAATTGAAGATATTCGCATGCTGCTTTGATCGTATCACAGTGCATATGTTTAAGCTCGTAAACCCCGGTTTCTTTGTTGAGTTGGTAATATTTGATTACGTAGAACATGGTAGGCTCCTTTGACTTGTTTAACTGACACTTACAATATAACAGCCGCCTTACTCATTGTCAAACTGACAGCGCATTGAT
>UMBG01001742.1_pt1 | contig 16160 bp, 15 predicted proteins | sample 1963931 | NCBI WGS metagenome assembly UMBG01 (sample SAMEA4835938, study PRJEB28245) | human gut metagenome | biome: gut microbiome; material: fecal sample | place: Denmark | collected 2008 | reverse complement strand
TTTCTCTAAAGCATTCTCAATATTCTTCTCCTTTTTTAAAATGGCTAAAAATTTTTGAACATTTTCTGTTCCATAAATATTAAAATTAGTATCTAAATTAATGGGTAAATTAAATAAAGCAAATATTCTTCTAATATCATCTTTATAATTATCAGAAACATTGGCCAAATAAATATTATTTATATCAACCGTTTTCAATTTTTCTCTAATGTCAGAAGCAATATAGACAATTTCATCAACCTGTTTATCAAACCCATACACTTTAGGCTTATAATCACCATCAGGCATTAAAACATATCTTACATTATACTGAGCCAATGTGTCTCTTAAATATCCATCTAAAGCCTCGTAACCAATAACAACAATATTATCTAAAGATTTCTTAAATAGCTCATTTTTTTGAATTAAATTATGTCCCTTTAACTCTTCATAATATTGTTTTAATAAATCATAGCCATAAAAAATATTATTTAAATATGTAAGGGCGATTTCATATTTAAGCTTATGCTTTTTCATCAAGTAATAAATAGCGCCCGGTTTATAACTCCCAAAATAATTATCTTTAAATTCCTTTAGCGTCATAAAGTTGATATTCAAAATCAACTTTTTATTGGACATTTCCTTTAATATTTGATTCTTTATATTCAAAGGAGCAATTACTAAATCGTTATTATTTATATGTTCAATCATAACATACCACCTATATTAAGTATAACACGAATATTTTTTTAACAAAAGAAAACTATGGAAAAAAATTTCCATAGACATACTTTAAACTACGTCAATATACTGTTTTAAATATTCACGAAGATTCACATCGCAAACATACAAAAATGTTCCATAAATTCCCCTAGTCATTAAAGTTAAATATATATTAATAATATAGTCAAAAAGTTCCTCATAATTCTTTATAGAACTCTTACCTGACGTATCCGCATAATTATCTTTGTCCACATAAATAACCTGTTTTTTAGGGTCATATTTTAAATCGTTTCCAATGATAACCCCAGTATAATTTAAATCATATCCTTGAATTGTATGAATACATCCGATTTCCTTAATTGAATTCTTTGAATTTACCCAATCCTTAGTCGTATTCCATATATATTTATAGCCATCTATTTCGATATCAAACATTTTTTTACTTTTAATTTCACTATGTTTCATATTTTTTGTTGACCAATTCCATGCGTATCCAGCAACATTTCTGCACAAGCCTTTTTTCTTATCTAACTCTGTAATCGATTTAATCATCCTATCAACATTATCAAACATTTTGAATTTATATCCTTTAAACTTTAGTTTTTTAAGACCCTTTTTATTACTGAAAATTTCGCGAATATATTGAATATAATCATTACCGCCCATGCACCTTAGTTGAGAATCCAATTGGCATGTATAATTGTTTTTATCATTAAAAAGCAATTCAAAATCTTCTGTTCTAACATCACTAGGCTTAATAGTTTGACATTTATCATAAAATAAAATTTGAAATTTACTACATTTTCTTACCCAATCCAGCTCTGTTCCGTTTTGTGAAAGATTTAATTTTTCATTAACTAAATTATGATTATTTTTATTTACAAGTTGAACATTTCTTTTAAGGCGATGAGCTTCATCAACAATTATAACATCATAAAAATCATTAGTAGCTTCACTTGGACTAATTACCATTTTTGCCTTTAGATCTTTATCAGAAGTAAACACTTTTTTCAATGTTGCTCTTAATCCAGTCTGAGGTATAACCAAACAAATCTTTAAATTCCTAAAACTTTCATTATTACTCACGACTTGTTCTAAATTATCATCAAGATCCTCTTCAATACTAATATTGTTTTGACAATGACTTAATAACTTCATCAAATATACTGCTAAAACCGTCTTTCCCGTTCCAGCACCACCTACTACAATAGTTGACGAGTTTGTCCCGTTTTGCATACTTAAAATTAAATTATTTAAAATCGAAGAAGCTGCCATATATTGATCAACGGTAAGCTTTTTGTATGGAGAAAATTTAAAAAACTGTGAATTTTCAATTGTAATCAATGGATTTATAGCTAAATTTATTTTTCTTAATTGAGACCAAATGTTTTTAAAAAATGAATCATATACATCACGGTGATAGTAATTGTGATTTTTTAAACCATCATTACCATTTTGTAATTTAAACTTACCATCAGCCGCCATGTGTTTGATCAAAAAAGCCTCTAAATCCAAGCAAACTGATTTATTAAAATGTTCATCAAATATTATATATATTTCTTCTAACCCTAAACGTTTATCATCACGCAAATGTCTATCCATTCGATTAAATAAATTAGTTGACTCCCCAACATAAGCTACTTTATTATTACAAATAATATAAACAATGGGCCAATCACTTCCATATTCTAGTTTTTTAATTGTCTCTAAAGAATTCCTTTCAAAAGGTAATGATACTATCTCTTTTTTCATCTTAATCACCCAACTTAGTATACTTTACACTAGTAGATTTAGCCTTTTCAACTGGATACTTTTCCTTAGTTTTTTCTAATTTTGATAACACAATGGCTTCTAAATCAACGTTCAATTTATCCGCTAATAAAATGCAATAATTAACTACATCTGCTAGTTCATCACAAACCTCCTGTTTATCATAACTACTATTCCATTGAAAACATTCTAATAGTTCACCTGCTTCAATAGAAATTGACTTTGCTAAATTTTCAGGAGCATGAAATTGATCCCAGTCACGTTCTTTGTTAAAATTAACAATAGCCTCTTTCGCCTTTTTCATAGATACCTCCTTAGTTCCTTTTTTTGCAATTAGCTAATTAAATTATACCATTTTATTCCAATAAAAACAAAGAGAACCGTTAAATTTGGTTCTCTTTTTGCTAAAATATGATTAATTTTGACGCACCCTTCAGTATTTTAAATATAAAAAGTTTTTATCTCACAACTTTTCTAGTTGTAGCCTCATTAGCCATTGCTAAACGTTCTAATTGCCGTTCATCAATCTTAATTACCTTCCCACCTTTAGGGTGAATTTCTGCTTCACCAAAAACAACCCAAATAATATCCATTGGTTCCTCTGGCATCCTGGCCATTCCATCAGTAAATATTATTTTATTTTCAACTCTTCTCGTAAACGCATTAGTGGCTGCCTCAAAATTAGTCCCACCACCACCTACAAATTTCATATTATTAATATCGTTTTCGTTCCTAATTTGCTGAAAACCATAAAACTCCGTGTCAAAACATCCTGCTTTAACTTTTGATGTTTGTAAAATATTTTTACACTCCCGTAAAAAGTTTTTCAGCAAAAGTGTATCAATTGATCCACTAGTATCTAGCAGTATTTCCGTTTCCGGCAAAGGAAATTCTTCCAAATAAGGTGTCACTACACCTTCCTCAATTCCAGCGTTTTGATATGACCAATCAACATCTACCTTTACTGCTTCCTTTAATAAATAGCGCCAAGGAATTAAAGCAGAAGCTGTTCCTATATCCTCGACACTCCTAATATCAGAATTAGTTGTATCACCATGCGCCGTAACTTGTCTTGCTAGAATTTCACGGAGCTCTTCTAATTGCTTTTTTTTAGCAATTCTATTTTCATTAAATGCCTTTTTTTCACCCATTTTAGAAATTTTTTTAATTTCCTCTTCTTTTTCTTTGGCTTCCTGTGATTGTTCTAAATTACTTTCGTTATTTTCTCCCTGGCTAGTCTTTTCTTCTTTTTTATCTTTTCCTCCAAACAGCTTATCCCAAAAACTTTTCTTTTCACTACCTTCATTAGAGGCTTGAGAATTTTCAGGATCTGACTGTTGATTACCAGAACCCTTTTTACTTTTTTCTACCGCTCCTTCCCAAAGACTATGCGTATCATGTCCAACATCCTCTTGTTCCATGCTGCTACTTGAATCTCCATTTTTTCCAGTTTCACTACCATTAGTTTTTGAAACCTCTTGACCATCTTCATTATTTTCATCATGATTATTCTCGGAATTTTCCTGACCAGAGTTCTGACTACTGTTACCATTCGAATTTGAGTATTCTGGGCCCTCGCCACTAGAATTATCATTATCTTTCGAACTATCTTTCAACAGTTTTTCATAAAGTTCTTCCGCATCATAACCTAAAGCCTCAGGAATATCCACGACACCTTTAGGTAAAGATAAGTTATCATTCTTTAAAAATGCATTAATAACACCATCAGTAGCCAAATTCCATATTTTTGAATTTTTGCCTTCGCTTCTTAAAATATGGTCAAACGCAATATGGCATACTTCGTGGGCTAAAATAAAAATTTGTTCTCTTTCATCTTTTGGTAATATAAAATTAGGATTATAATAAATTTTTTCACCATCAGTGGCAGCTGTATCAATGCTATAATCCTCAACCAAATCAGTATAAGCTAATATTGTCCCAAAAAAAGGGTATTTGACTAAAGTTTTACGTTTAATAGTATCTATATCCATATAATCACCTAAACAGAAACCACTAAAGAATAAATATCTTCAGCGATTTGATTACCCTCTTGTGCCGTCAGCACGATGATACAATTTTGTGGTAATTCAAATACTCCAATTTTTCGATATTTAAGAAGTTCGTAAAACTTCATTTGTTCATCTTTCGATAATGATGAAATATTTTCAATCACTAAAATATTCCTTCTTGCTGAAGCTTTAGACAAAACAGTTTGATACCATACTGGTGGCAAAAAATCAACCCCCTCATAATGACCATTCAATTCTAGAACATCACAATCAGCAGGAATATTAACTGACTCATCAATAAAAATATCAGCCGGAAAACTCTTTATTAAAACAGGGGCTACATTTGTTTTCAAATAAGTGTTTAACATATTAATCATTTCAACCTTACTCATTTGTTCTTACCTCCTCCAGATAATTCATAAGCTCTAATTTCAGCAATTGTTTCCATCCTCGTTTCATCGCCATGGGCCCATAAACTATCAAAAACTGCACCAAACTCCGGTCCAAGTTCTGTTACGAACTCCCTAACTTGTCCAAGATTTTCATCATCAACGAAAGATAATCCTAAAGTGGTAGCATATTTTTCTGCCGTGTTCATTTGAAAATCCCGTCCACTATAATTTCCTTCGATGACATCTTCAATGGTTATAACTTGCTGATTACAAAATTCACAAAAGTCTCTCGTTATTTCCTCACCTACTAACCCTCTAAGCATCTCTGGGTTATTTGTCATATAAAGCATTTTAGAGGCCATTTCCCACTTTCTAGGATCTGCATTAGGTCTATCACCTGTATACTCACTCCGAAGTGCCCTTTCTCCTCTATATGCAATAAACGCATATATTGATGGATGAATTTTATATTCAAAGTCTGGACTTTGATAATCCAATCTTTGATATTCCTCTTTAGGCGTTACAGCCCACTTTAACCAATCATTTACAGTTGTATTTATATAAACATGAGCAAAACGATTAAATAGTGGCTCAACCATTTCATTAGCAGCTAGTGAATCATCCATATCATTACCTGCTGCTACTATTCGACTGTTTTCTGGAAGTTTCCAAATACCATTAACCTCTCTATCCAAAATAATATTAAAAGCCATTCCTTGAATAGAATGAAGCGCGTTAGTCAACTCGTCAAAAAATACAACATGAATTTTATCCGGCTCCGCTTCACATTTTTCACATACCTTTTTATACCAAGCAGGCGGAATATCTATCATTTCGCCAGTGTTAGCATTATAAACACTCTTGCCATTAAGGGAATCAGGTGTGGCATTTCTCAAATATATAATTTCGCAATCAGGATCTAATTGTTTAACACGAGCACTCTTACCTTCGCTTGATTTCCCATGCAAAAAAACTGGAACATCGCTTTCCACTGCACCACGTATAATTTCTTCTTCGCTAACTTTTTCAAAGTTAAAACCATATGGATTTCTTCTCTTAGCCATCTCTACAGAAAACTCCGGAGTTTCCATTTTTGAATAATTAAAATCAGAAACAATATCCTTTGAAAAATGGTTATCAAGAAAAGCTTTGATATCAGTTTTATCAAAGTTACCCGTATAATTACTCATTCTATTAAATTGTACTCCTGCAAAAATAATGTTTTTTGAAAGAGCTATATCGGCCTTCTCATCTACCAACCATTTTATTGGTTCAACAGCTACCCAAACATCATCGCCATCACGATATTTATCACCTGTTGATAATTGAAATACGCCACCCTCAAAATAAGAGTTAGCTTTAACCTTTACATATTTTCTCCCGTTATATTCATATTCTAAATGTTCTTGCGGAGAAAACGGTTCAGAGTATTCATTATATTTTCTAGAATCCGTTGTATAACTTTTACCCGTTAAATTTAATTGTCCGAAACTTACTGCACGTTCTAACTCAGCAGCCAAATGACGGTCTACAGCTGTTTGTGGATACTCTCCATACTCTACCTCTAAAACGCCATTCCCTCTCACTCCGTTCGAGGAGATTGATTTGATTAATGAATACGGTAAAGCTGGGCGAGCGCCACCATAGCGTCCGTAGGATCAGTCCCTAGCGTCATAGCCAGGAGTAGCAACGACGCGCGCATCATTGTCACCATCACAAGTCTTAGTCCACCACCAACCAGTACGATTTGCTAAATTATTAAGTCTGTTGGCATGATAATCATCATTAACATAGCCTCCTAATAAAATTGAAAAATCTGTAATTGCACTTAAACTACCTAGTTTTTTAAATATATCTAATTTTTCTGTATTATTATCGCCAAAAATTTGGCCTGTTGTTAAAAAAGTAAAATCACTCATATAAATCACCGCCTAAAGTATAACAAAAAAATGTCGAAAATACAGAGATTAACGACATTTTCATTATGAGCCTTTACGGTTTAGCCTTTTGTTTTAAATCAAAACTTTCTTTTGTGTCCTTAATATGATTATAAAAAGCATTTTTTCTAATATAAACATATTCATCATCAACAATATCAAATTTGCGAAGCTTTTCTAAAACTTTTAAATGATGTTTCAAACGAATACGCGCTGATGTACGTAATTTCTTAACTACTTTACCACTAGTTGTTAAAATATGCCTAAAGCCTAAAAAATCAATGCCTATAGACGCCTTACCTACTTGTGTTTTATTGTTTAAAGACAAATTAAGTTCGGTGGCACAAACCTCTTCTATTCTTTTTTGACACTTTCGCAAAAAAGATTTATCCCGACTAAGCAGAATCATATCATCCATATATCTTATATAGGATTTCACCCTTAATTCTTCTTTAATTAACCTATCTATTCTATTTAAATATAATAATGCAAACCACTGACTAGATTGATTACCCAAGGGCAGTCCTACACCACTATCATTAGGTTGTTCTTTAATTAGTTTTTCAATAAACCACATTTCATCTTTTGAAAAACCGGTTTTCTTTAGTTGCTTAAATAGTATTCCATGATCTATACTAGGAAAATATTTACTAATATCACACTTTAAAAAATAAACTTCATTATCATTTTCTTTAGCATATTCCCTTTTCAAAAAAGTAGCAAGCCTCTTTTCCCCAAAAGAAGTACCTTTATTTTTTCGGCAAGCCGCATTATCATAAATCAGTCTTTTTTCTATTCTAGGTTTAATTGAATGTTCACAAAAACACCTAATAACAACTCTATCCTTATAAGGCAATGCTTCAATAAGGCGTTCCTTAGGCTCATATATTAAAAATCGGCGATATTTACCAATCTTATAAGTCTTATTTTTAATATCATTAATTATTTTATTTATGTTAACTGCTAAATTACTTTCAAACTGAATAACTTCACGTTTGTGCTGTTTAGCAAGACGACACTTCTTATGAGCTTCGTATAAATTTTCAAAGGTAAAAATTTTGTTTAAATCCATAGTATCCCCCTAATTAAAAAGAATACCCCCTATAACTTGCAAAGAATAGGTCAAACCCAACGTTGCTCATGTAGGTATTCTGATTCTTCCACCGCGCTGATTTCTTTTAGCGGTTAGAAAAGAGGAAAATTCCTTCACTTTACAGTACTGACATATTTTACTTAAAATACGTTTCACTCACTTGTTTTCTAGGTTTTATAAAACCTCTTCAAAAGTGAATCTGGGCGAGCGCCACCATTGCGTTTGTTGGATTATTTCCTATTGTTATATCCATTATTATCAACGACGCGCGCAAAAAACTAAAAGCGCTCTACGCAAAGCCCTAAAATTAATTCTCCCCTTAATTAAAAGTTTTTCAACTTAAAATCCTATTTTCGTTTTCGCCATCTTTCATCATCACTTTTCTTCCAAGCCGTAATTAAATTTATAGCTTCAGCGATTTGTGAAGAAATTTGTTTATATTGGCGCATCAAAATACAATTAAAACTTTCAGCCACCATAGAAATATAGCCGAGCATTTTTAATTTAATAATTGCTTCTTTTTGATACTCTTCTCTTTTTTGTTTACTCTCTAAACTGTCTATTCTAACAAAATTTGCTTGCAGTAATAATTCCAAAGTATCTAAACAATAATTTTGCATTCGATTCACAAATACCCCTCTATATTTGGCAGGCGATTTTTCGGTAACCGTAATAACATAAGCGCCTAATTTTTTAACCACTGTTACTACCATCATATCATTCGCACTCGCTGGTATTTTAGAAATTACTTTTAAATCATTGTCAACTTCTTCAGCCTTACTTTTTATTTTTGTACTATTAATCCTTTTATTATTAGCCTTTAAAATAGCCTTTTTAACAGACACTTGGTCTTCAACACTATTGACATTTTTAACTACTATTTCGATTTTCTTTGGTATTTTTAAATTACTATCTCTACTCACTTGTAGCATACTATCATCCACTCTTGTTTATTATTTCCATAAAATCCCATAAATTTGCTACTTATTTTAACATTATTTCAACAATAATACAAGAAAAATCCATAATTAATAATAATTAAATAACTACATATCGTAAAGCTCTAAAAATAACTTTTCTAAAACTCCATTGTCAAAAGTCCCCTTTTCTTTTTGACGATTGTAAAATTCATCAAATAACCCTTCAACCTTATATTCATTCTCATAAACCCAAGCCTTAATAACTGCATCTATCTTATCTAATTGATATGCGAATTTAGATAATGGAGTTTCGTTGCATTCCATTTCAAGCCACAACCCGTAATAATAGTTTGCAGTTTCTTCACTCAATACCGAAAGTAATTTTTTTCACTGCTTCTTTTTCAGCAACTTTCTTTTCTTTATAATCAGCATCAACATCAGCTATATCACCAATAACTGCCTCGCCAACATCATGAATAAATAACATTTCCATAAGTCGTTGTTCGTCAATATCTAAGTTTAATTCTTTAGATAAAATACTGCCTAACATTATCAACTACAATGTATGATCCGCTACTGATTCTAATCTTTGCGCTGGAACACTTCTCATCAACCAACCTGTTCTTATTATATCTTCAAGTTTAATATAATTTTTATAAAATTCTATGATATTTTTGTAGTCCGTCATTAACTTATCATCCTTATCTAGTTTATATCTTAGTAATTTTTACACTAGATATAACTAACATAAAAACACCTAAAGTAAATAATAATATTCCCAGCAAAGAATCTAATTTATTAGCAAAAAATCCAGTTAAAATACCGCCAACAATGCACATTGTTACATAAATTATTTTTTTACTTTGAAGTTTCATAATATCACCTAAATCAATTATACACTATTTCTAACAAAAAAACGAACTTATGAAAAATTCGCTTTATTTATCAATATGGGGCGCTGTGTGGGAATCGAACCCACGCATGATGGAACCACAATCCATTGTGTTAACCACTTCACCAACAACGCCATGTAACAGATAATATTTTATCAGTTATTTAACATTTTTACAAGGCTTTTTATTATAATTTCCTATATAAATGTAAAATTTAGTTAATAACCCATTCACATTATCCCAAATTTCATAACCTAAAATTGAGGAGGGTAATTAGATGAATAACTATTCAAATATGAATTATTTTATGCCAAGCGATTTTGCCTACTTAAATCAAATGCAAAGTATGCCTAATCAAAATCAATTTCAAAATGACCAAATGATGACTAATCAAATGCCAAACGCACAAATGCAACAAAGTCAAATGATGCCTAATCAGATGCCACAAGGGCAAATGCCTATGCCGAAGAAAAAACAAGACAATTTCAAAAAAGATCCAAAATTAATGAAAAAATTAGCAACTCAAGCTGGAGATAATATGAACTTCAACAAATGTAATTATAACCAACAAATAGATCCAAATAATGTATATGATGTTTATGGTGGATTTATTCGTGGTAATATGTTCCCAGATTTATATAACACTTACAAAATAGCTAAACCATTCGATATCGAACCAATGAATGAACAAGCAGAAATGTTAACTTATATTGATGCTTATAGCTTTGCTGCCCACGATTTAAATCTATATCTAGATAATAATCCAGAAGATAGAGACATGATCGAATTATTCAAAGAATACACCGATCAAACAAATAAAATTATGGCAGAATATGAAAAGAAATATGGTCCATTATTTGTGGACGCAAGTACAACATATCCATGGGCTTGGAACAACTCACCATGGCCTTGGGAAAATAAATAAGGAGGAAAATAATCATGTGGAAATACGAAAAAAAGTTACAATATCCAGTTAACATTAAGAAAAAAGACTTAAAAATGGCTAAATATATTTTAACACAATATGGTGGTCCAGCCGGAGAATTGGCTGCAGCATGGCAATATCTTGACCAAAGATACATCATGCCAGATGACCGTGGAAAAGCATTACTAACAGATATCGGTACTGAAGAACTTGCCCATGTTGAGATTATTTCAGCTATGCTATATCAATTAATGCAAGGTGCTACTACTGAAGAATTAAAAGCTGCCGGACTAGGCGAACAATACGCACAATTCGGTAGAGATTTATTCCCATCAGACTCATTCGGGAATCCATTTAACATGACTTATATTAAAGTTGCTGGTGACTATATTGCCGACTTAGAAAGTGATATGGGTGCAGAACAACGTGCACGTGCAACCTATGAACATTTAATGGACTTAACTGATGACCCAGATTTATTAGCGCCATTATCTTTCCTACGTGAAAGAGAAATAGTTCATTATCAAAGATTTAAAGAACTACGTAACTATTATTTAAAAAATAAAACGCAAAAATAAAAATACTTTTACAAGTATTTTTTTCGTGCAAATAATCATAATAAAAACAGGTGATTACTATGAAAAAACTTTTACTCGCGCTTGCTATTGTATTTATCTTAACTGGTTGTACCAACAAAGTGGAAATAGAAGGAAAAATAACTGAAATAAAATATAATGACACAACCATTTTAAAAGAAGACTATAACAAAATTACTAAACTATTAGATACTACGTTTACTTCTAATAATAAAATTGATAATTTAGATAATAAATTAACTATTAAAACTACAAAAAACGCTTATTACTACAGTGTATCTGATGATTATTTAGGCTATGAAGATAAATACGCAAAAAACAATAAAATTGGACCATATCTAAAAAAATTAGAAGCTAAATACAACGATACTGATTTTTATGATATTTCATACGAAAAAAACCAAGAACTAAATGATGATAACACTAATATTCTTCTCGATAAAACTTCTAATTTTATTATTATTAAACTAAACAAAGAAATTAAAAACTTTAAAATCAACGCTATTGAATTAAATGATAATGATAAATATCAAGATGTTGATTTGCTATACCATAAAGAAAAAATGGAAGAAGGAACTATTGTTATCAGAAAAAGTATTAACTATAGTAGCCCTGATATAAAAATATCATTTGAAAACGCTTATAACTACGAAATTTCTATTATCCCTTCCTTTGACAATAAAGGAGAAGTAAAATTTGAAACAACTTATAAAACAAAAGAAAACTCCTAATCTAAGTTAGGAGTTTTTATTAGTTAACTAATTAGTTATTTCTGTCTTCATATCTGTTGTTAAAAGATGCTTTGTCAGCTTTTCTTTTATCACGACATTCTTTACATCTAACAGGTTCGTTAGCGAAACCTTTTTCTTCGTAGAATTCTTGTTCACCAACAGTGAAAATAAATTCTTGACCACAATCTTTACAAATAATTGTCTTATCTTGCTTTTCCATTGAACTTTCCCTCCTTTTAAAATATTTGATTTAGAACTATTGACCTGACTTCTTATTTAATAAAAGGAAGGGACATAATAATTTTTAAACCAGATATAATATAACATATATTTAAATAATATGCAAATAGATAAGAAAAGTTCCTAAAATATTTACACTTTTTAACTTTTAAAACTAATAATCTTTAAAAAAAGCTACACAAATAGTAGCTTAATAATAAACAATGGTAAGAAAATTGAAAAATCACTAATTTTTCTTATTGTCGTATTTTTTACGGTCGTTAGCATTTAATATTTTCTTACGTAAACGATAGTTAAACGGTGTAACTTCAACTAATTCGTCTTCATTAATATAATCTAAGCAAACTTCCAAGCTCATTTCACGAGGACGTTTTAAAACCACCGTGTTATCCTTACCAGCTGAACGTGTATTAGTTAAATTCTTACCCTTAACAACATTAACTGCTAAATCATTATCGTGATTATTTTCACCAACAATCATACCTTCATAAACTTCAGTACCTGGACCAATAAACATAATTCCGCGATCTTCTAAAGCGCCTAAAGAATAAGCAGTTGCTTTCCCATTTTCCATTGATACAAGAACACCGTTTTTTCTTTGACCAACAGCAGTTGATACCATTGGTAAATATTCTTTAAACGTATGATTAATCATTCCATATCCTTTAGTCAATGTCATAAACTCTGTCATAAATCCAATAAGACCACGAGATGGAATTGTATAGTTTAAGCGAACTTGTCTTTCACGATTTTCCATATTTTCCATCGTACCACCGCGAGCGCCTAATAATTCAATAACATTTCCTACATATTCTTCAGGAACATCAATTTGAACATCTTCAAATGGTTCACAAAGTTTTCCATCAATCTCTTTTGTAATAATTTGTGGTTTAGAAACTTGTAATTCATACCCTTCACGGCGCATATTTTCAATTAAAATAGATAAATGTAATTCTCCACGACCAGAAACCATCCATGATTCTGAATCAACTTGTTCAAATTTTAAAGAAACATCTTTTTCAGTTTCCTTCATTAATCTTTCTTCTATCTTGCGAGCAGTTAAAAACTTCCCTTCACGACCATTAAATGGGCTGGTATTAACCCCAAAAGTCATCTGTAAAGTTGGCTCATCAATACGTAAATGAGGTAAAGCTTCTTCCTTTCCAACTTCACAAACTGTCTCACCAACAGAAATATCTGGAAGACCTGCAATAGCTACAATATCTCCAGCATGCGCTTCTGAAATTTCTAGCTTTTGTAACCCTAAATAACCAAATATTTTCTGAACTCTAAATTGTTTAATACTTCCATCAAGTCTCACACAAGAAGCCATGCTATTAAGTTTTAAAGTTCCGCGTTTAATTAAACCTACACCGATACGCCCAACAAAGTCATTATAATCTAATAATGCTGGTTGAAATTGTAATGATCCCTCCGGATCAACATCTGGCTCTGGAATATGTTCAATAACCGCATCTAAAATTGGATCCATTGTTGGTTTTTGTGTACTTACATCTGGATCTAAAGAAGACGTTCCTGATAAACCTGAAGCATAAATAACTGGAAAATCAAGTTGTTCAATACTCGCACCAAGCTCAATAAATAAATCTAAAACTTCATCCACTACTTCTTTAGGACGCGCTGAATCCTTATCAACCTTATTAACAACAACGATAGGTGTTACCCCAGCTTCTAATGCCTTCTTAAGGACAAAGCGTGTTTGTGGCATTGTTCCCTCATATGAATCAACTACTAATAATACCCCGTCAACCATATTCATAATACGCTCAACTTCCCCACCAAAATCGGCATGGCCTGGAGTATCTAAAATATTAATACGATATCCCTTATAATCAATAGCCGTTGTTTTAGCTAAAATAGTAATTCCACGTTCTCTTTCAATCGCGTTAGAATCCATAACACAGTTAACAACCTCTTCATTTTCTCTAAATGTTCCCGACATTTGTAATAATTTATCCACAAGGGTTGTTTTCCCGTGATCTACGTGAGCAATAATTGCTATATTTCTTTTGTTCATAAAAAAACCTCTCTCTCTGGCGCTAGGAATAATTATATCACTTCCAAGGCAAATTGTAAATAAAAGTAAAGGATAACACCAAAATAACATAATAAAAATCATCATACTAATCAAATTTATTAGTTTATTAAAAGCATTATTTAAGTATACTCAAAATAATAACCAAAAATTCTTTTAATTTAACTAAAAAAGAGGACTATCTTCCTCTTCCTACTTTTTTCCCATTAGCAATAGCCTCGGGGCTATCATTTTCAAGCATTAATACAAATTCATTTTGTTTTTCAAAATCTAACTTACTAAAAGTCTCCAAAAAGTTTCCTATCGGTTTTTCAATATCTCGGCTTGTTTTCTGAAGATAAATATAATTTTGAACTTTCAATAAATCTTCCATAGTTAACCCTACCACTTCTTCTTGAACCATAGTCAATAATCGTTGATATTCATCATCATTAGAACTTCTATCATCATCCTGAAACTCCACTGATAAAGATTCCTTAATATCTGGTTCGATACATTTTTCTTCAGGCTCCACAAAAGAAATTGCTACTTGCGGAGTTAAAGATGGCGTTCCCGATTGTTTATTTGCGCTAACTTCTTGTAATATTTGCTCATGAACTTCTTCGCTTGTTAAATTTCCGTTATCCTGATAATTAGGATCAAACAATAAGTCTTCCCATAGTTTCTTTTCCAAGCTAGAAATTTTTCCTGAAAAATATTTTCTTCTTATATCATGCAAATCCTTGCCAATTGGGTAAGAGCCTTTTACCCCATTGTTAAGTGGAAAATAATACATTCTATCATAAGGAACATTCACAGTCCCGTTTTTCTTATAATATGCCATTACCGATAAATACCTACTAACAAAATCAGAGCCTAACTTAGATTTGTCATCATCACTTAAATCAAAATATAAAGAAGGTAGATGCTTGTTATTAGCTCCAGTTTCAAAACTTATTCGGTCATCATCAGTCCCTGAACCTTCACTTGAAGCAATCGCTTCAGTCAACCTCGCATCACCATTTAAAGAATCTTCAGCTGAGGCTGACCCACTAAAAGATTTTTCTTCGATTTTAGAAGTATTTTGTTTTTCGATGGATAAATCCAATATTTCCACATTATCTGGCTTAGGAAAATCTAAAACTTCCCGCTTACCACCTATAGAACTTTTATCCTGTACAACCCTATCTTTCCTACTTGGTGATAAAATATCCATCATCTGTTTAAAATCATCTTCACCTTTTTGGATTATCTCATAAGAACTATTTGGATCTTCTAGCAATTCTCTTATTCTTTGTGCTTCATCAAAAGATGCTGCATATCGTTTAGATAACAATTGATTTATTCCTTTAGACCAAGAATCTTTTTTCTGCATTATTGCAACAACATATAAACCATCATTATAAGTTGGTAATGTCATAATTCTCGCTTGTCTTGTTCCCGTCAAACTTCTATACTCCAGTATTCCTTTATAATTATGATTAGAAAGTTTTCTACATCTTTCAGGGTCATTATCATAACAGCCCTTCATTATATCAATAAACAATTTCCTATACTCACTATAAACTTCCCTTGGAATAGATTTTAAATCGCGATAACAAATAGGAGATAAAACAATGGCGCGTCCTCCTTCCAAATCATTAGAAGTAGATTTTTCAGTAAAACCTTGGACAACACTAGTACAAAGGCTAATTACGCTTTGAATATTTTTATATTCTTCAAAACTCGTAATATCATCAGATGCATATTGTTCATTCAAAAGATCTCCCATTAACCGCTGTTCGTTTTTTAAATATTCTATAATGCTATTTAATTTTGACTGTATATCAATAACCCCACTATCAGATAAAATATTTAAAATTTCCTCTTCCGATTTAGCTTGGGAAATAAGATTAGCATAAGCTATAACCTCAGCTT
>UMBG01033887.1_pt1 | contig 16595 bp, 10 predicted proteins | sample 1963931 | NCBI WGS metagenome assembly UMBG01 (sample SAMEA4835938, study PRJEB28245) | human gut metagenome | biome: gut microbiome; material: fecal sample | place: Denmark | collected 2008 | reverse complement strand
GAAAGTGGCTACCACTTTCTATGGCGACCCTACATCCAAGATGGAACTCATCGGCGTGACCGGAACCAACGGAAAAACAACCGTTGCCACCTTATTATATAATACTTTCCGCTATTTCGGCTACAAGGTCGGACTGGTTTCCACTGTATGCAATTACATCGACGACCAGCCCGTACCGACCGAACACACCACCCCGGACCCGATAACCCTGAACCGCCTGCTCGGAGAAATGGCAGATTCCGGCTGCAAGTATGCCTTCATGGAAGTCAGTTCCCATTCCATTGCCCAAAAGCGCATCAGCGGTCTGAAGTTTGCCGGCGGTATTTTCACTAATCTGACCCGCGACCATCTGGATTATCATAAAACGGTGGAGAACTACCTCAAAGCCAAGAAAAAGTTCTTCGACGAACTGCCAAAAGGAGCTTTCAGCCTGACCAACCTGGATGACAAGAACGGACTTGTGATGACGCAGAATACCCGTTCGAAGGTATACACCTACTCTTTGCGTAGTCTTAGCGACTTCAAAGGCAAAGTCTTGGAGTCTCATTTCGAGGGAATGTTGCTCGACTTCAACAATCACGAACTGGCAGTACGTTTCATCGGAAAGTTCAATGCCTACAACCTGCTGGCGGTATTCGGTACTGCCGTATTGCTTGGCAAGAAAGAAGAGGATGTACTGGTTGCCCTCAGCACGCTGCATCCGGTAACCGGCCGCTTCGATGCCATCCGTTCACCGAAAGGCTACACCGCCATTGTGGACTATGCGCATACTCCAGACGCCCTGGTCAATGTATTGAACGCCATTCACGGAGTGCTGGAAGGAAAAGGGAAAGTGATTACCGTTGTGGGCGCCGGCGGCAACCGCGACAAAGGCAAGCGTCCCATCATGGCCAAAGAATCCGCCCGCTTGAGCGACCGGGTCATCATCACCTCCGATAACCCGCGCTTTGAAGAGCCGCAGGACATCATCAACGACATGCTGGCGGGACTGGATAAAGACGACATGCAGAAAACCATCAGCATCACCGACCGCCGCGAAGCCATCAAGACAGCCTGCATGCTGGCACAGCCGGGAGACGTGATTCTCGTTGCAGGCAAGGGGCATGAGAATTATCAGGAGATTAAAGGCGTGAAACACCATTTTGACGACAAAGAGATATTAAATGAGATAATGTGCTAATATGCCAATGTGCTAATCGCCATGCGTCATGTAGGATATTCATTCCTTTACCAGCAGATATACCAGACTATCAATTAGCATATTGGCACATTAGCACATTAAACAATTAAATAATTAACATCATGTTATACTATTTATTTCAATGGTTAGACAAATATGACTTCCCCGGTGCGGGCATGTTTGGCTATACATCCTTCCGTTCGTTGATGGCAATCATTCTGGCATTGCTCATTTCGAGTATCTGGGGAGATAAGTTCATCAATCTACTGAAACGCAAGCAGATTACTGAAACGCAACGTGATGCCAGCATCGACCCGTTCGGCGTAAACAAGGTGGGAGTACCCAGCATGGGCGGTGTCATCATTATTTTTGCCATACTCATTCCTTGCCTACTACTGGGCAAATTGAGCAATATTTATATGATATTGATGCTGATTACCACAATCTGGCTGGGGTCGCTGGGCTTTGCCGACGACTACATCAAGATATTCAAGAAGGACAAGGAAGGCCTGCACGGTAAGTTCAAAATCATCGGTCAGGTAGGCTTGGGACTTATCGTCGGACTGACTCTCTACCTCAGTCCGCAGGTGGTTATCCGCGAGAACATAGAAATAGAGAAACCGGACGGACAGATAGAAGTGGTGCATGCCGCCAAGGAAATCAAGGCAACACAGACCACCATCCCATTCTTCAAGAGCAACAACTTCGACTATGCCGACCTAGTGGGCTTCATGGGTGAACATGCCCAGACAGCAGGTTGGATACTGTTTGTGATTATCACGATTTTCGTAGTTACCGCCGTCAGCAACGGAGCCAACCTAAATGACGGAATGGACGGAATGGCGGCAGGGAACTCTGCCATTATCGGACTGACCTTGGGAATACTCGCCTACGTATCGAGCCACATTGAATATGCCGGCTACCTGAATATCATGTACATTCCCGGCTCGGAAGAACTGGTAATCTTTATCTGTGCCTTCATCGGTGCACTTATCGGCTTCTTGTGGTACAATGCCTATCCGGCCCAGGTATTCATGGGCGATACGGGCAGTCTGACCATTGGAGGAATCATCGCAGTATACGCCATCATTATTCACAAGGAACTGCTGATACCCATCCTTTGCGGTATCTTCCTGGTGGAGAACCTTTCGGTCATCCTGCAACGCCTCTACTACAAGGCAGGCAAGCGGAAAGGCGTGAAACAACGTCTCTTCAAAAGAACACCGATACACGACCACTTCCGCACTTCCATGAGCCTGATAGAGCCGGGATGCAGCGTAGTATTCACCAAACCGGACAAGCTGTTCCACGAATCCAAAATCACCATCCGCTTCTGGATTGTGACGATTGTATTGGCAGCGATAACGATTATAACATTAAAGATTAGATAATAATTATTCAATATGCTAATGTGCCAATGTGCTAATTGCCATGCGGCACGACAGCGCAGCTCATTAGCACATTGGCACATTAATCATATTAGTACATTATGAGAATTGTAGTATTAGGAGCTGGCGAAAGCGGCGCAGGCGCTGCCGTACTGGCCAAAGTGAAAGGATTCGACACGTTCGTCTCCGACATGTCCGCCATCAAAGACAAATACAAGGAACTGCTGGATAAATACGGCATTGCCTGGGAAGAGGGACACCACACAGAAGAGTTGATTCTGAATGCTGACGAAGTGGTGAAAAGTCCCGGTATCCCCAACGACGCACCGCTCATTATGAAATTAAAGGAAAAAGGTACGCCCATCATCTCTGAGATAGAGTTTGCGGGACGGTACACTGACGCAAAGATGGTCTGTATCACCGGCTCGAACGGAAAGACTACAACCACCTCGCTCATTTATCACATCTTCAAGAGCGCAGGCCTGAACGTCGGCCTCGCCGGCAACATCGGCAACAGTCTGGCCTTGCAGGTAGCCACGGAGCAGCATGATTACTATGTCATTGAGCTGAGTTCCTTCCAGCTGGACAATATGTATAACTTCCGTGCCAACATTGCCGTACTGATGAACATCACACCAGACCACTTGGACCGTTACGACCACTGTATGCAGAAATATGTGGACGCCAAATTCCGCATCACCCAAAACCAGACACCGGAAGACGCTTTTATCTTCTGGAACGACGACCCCATCATCAAGCGCGAATTAGACAAGCATGGCCTGCGCGCCCATCTCTACCCGTTCGCTGCCGTGAAGGAAGACGGGGCCATCGCATACGTGGAAGACGGTGAAGTGGAAATCAACGAACCGATAGCCTTCAATATGGAGCAAGAGGAGCTGGCGCTGCACGGCACACACAACCTATACAATTCGTTAGCCGCCGGCATCTCGGCCAATTTGGCCGGCATCCGGAAAGAATATATCCGCAAAGCCTTGTCCGACTTCAAGGGAGTGGAACACCGGTTGGAGAAAGTAGCCACCGTACGCGGCGTGAGCTTCATCAACGATTCCAAGGCTACGAACGTAAACTCCTGCTGGTATGCCCTACAAAGCATGACCGGCAAAACCGTACTTATCCTCGGCGGTAAAGACAAAGGAAACGATTACACGGAAATCGAAGACCTCGTACGCGAAAAGTGCTCTGCCCTGGTCTATTTGGGTCTGCACAACGAAAAGTTGCACGCCTTCTTCGACCGTCTGGGACTGCCCGTAGCCGACGTGCAGACCGGCATGCAGGATGCCGTAGAAGCAGCCTTCAAGCTGGCAAAGAAAGGTGAAACCGTGTTGCTCAGTCCTTGCTGTGCCTCCTTCGACCTCTTCAAGAGCTATGAGGACCGCGGCAATCAGTTCAAAGCATGTGTCAGAGCACTATAAGATACGGATGCCGCAACAGTCCTATTACGCATCCCGTAACAAGAACGGCAACTTTTAATTCTTTAATTATTAATTTTTAATTTGCGAAGCATTGGATTTATTAAAGAGCATATTCAAAGGCGATAAAGTGATTTGGATTATTTTCCTTTTCCTTTGCCTCATCTCCATCACAGAGGTATTCAGTGCTGCCAGTACGCTGACCTACAAGAGTGGCGACCACTGGGGACCGATTACGCAGCACAGCATCCTCCTGATGGTAGGCGCCGTCATTGTAGTACTGGTACACAACATCCCCTATAAATGGTTTCAGGTGTTCCCGGTATTCCTGCTTCCGATATCCATCGGACTGCTGGCTTTTGTGATGCTGATGGGATTCATTACCGGCGACCGCGTAAACGGCGCAGCCCGCTGGATGACCTTCATGGGCATTCAGTTCCAGCCGTCAGAAATAGCGAAGATGGCCGTTGTCATCGTTACCGCCTTTATCCTCTCGAAAGGGCAGGATGAAGACGGTGCAAGTCCGAAAGCCTTTAAGCGCATCATGATTATTACCTGCATTGTCTGTGGCCTTATCCTGCCAGAAAACTACTCGACGGGAATGCTGCTCTTCGGAACGGTCTACCTGATGATGTTCATCGGGCGGGTATCTGCCAGGAAACTGCTGATACTGGGAGGAGGAATTGTGGCATTCGTAACAGTCTTTGTCGCCTTCCTGCTGGCCACGCCAGACAAGACATTGGAAAATATACCGATGGGGCACCGCTTCACCACTGTAAAATCCCGTATTGCAGACTTTACCAACAAGGAGGAAGTTCCTGCCGCCAAATTCGACATCGACGGCGACGGGCAAGTGGCACATGCCCGTATTGCCGTAGCTACGAGCAACGTTGTAGGCAAGGGTCCGGGAAACTCCGTACAGCGTGACTTTCTGAGCCAGGCATTCTCCGATTTCATCTATGCCATCATCATCGAGGAACTGGGACTGGTAGGCGGAATAGTCGTTGTGTTCCTTTATGTCTGCCTATTGGTGCGAGTGGGCCGTATCGCCAAAAAATGCGACCGCACTTTCCCCGCTTTCCTCATTACCGGAATAGCCTTGCTGCTCGTCACGCAGGCGCTGTTCAACATGATGGTTGCCGTAGGTCTGGCACCCGTCACGGGACAACCGCTTCCACTCATCAGCAAGGGTGGTACATCCACTTTCATCAACTGTGCCTACATCGGCATGATACTGAGTGTCAGCCGCTATACAGCCAAGCTGGAGGAACAGCGGATGCATGATGCGCAAGTGCCGATGCTGATAGATGCCGGAAATGCCGAGCACCCGGAACAACCGGCCGATAGCGAAGCACAGACAGCCGCCGAGCCGACAGCAAAGGTACTGAACAGTGATGCGGAGTTTGAATAACAGCCTCTCCCCCAACTCCTCCCCCGTAGGGAGGGGAGAAAAGAATAATAGAGTAATGGAGAGCATGCCAATAATACAAAAATAAAAAAGAACAAGAATATGAGTAAAGAGGCGAACAACTATACAACCCAAAGTAACTCTACCCCTCTCCCTACGGGGAAGGGGGTGAGGCTTATCATCAGCGGCGGCGGTACCGGAGGACATATCTTTCCGGCCATCTCCATCGCTAACGCCATAAAAGAGTTGTGTCCCGACGCGGAGATTCTCTTCGTAGGTGCCGAAGGAAGAATGGAAATGCAGCGTGTTCCAGATGCCGGTTACCGGATTATAGGCTTACCCGTTGCCGGATTCGACCGTAAACATCTGTGGAAGAACTTCTCCGTACTGCTGAAACTGATACGAAGCCAGTGGAAAGCACGGAGCATCATCAAGGAGTTCCGCCCGCAAGTAGCCGTCGGTGTAGGTGGCTATGCCAGTGGTCCTACGCTGAAAATGGCGGGCATGATGGGTATTCCCACGCTGATACAAGAACAGAATTCCTACGCCGGTGTCACCAACAAGCTGCTGGCACAGAAGGCATGCAAGATTTGCGTGGCCTACGAAGGTATGGAAAAATTCTTCCCGGCAGAAAAGATAATCATGACAGGTAATCCGGTGCGCCAGAACTTGCTCGGACATTCCATCCTGCACGCAGACGCCGTAAAGTACTTCGGATTGAACCCGGAAAAGAAGACTATCCTCATTCTGGGCGGCAGCCTGGGAGCCCGCACCATCAACCAGACACTGACCGCCGGCCTGGATATCATTCGTACCCACCCCGACGTACAGTTTATCTGGCAGACTGGCAAGATATACATTGACCAAGTCAGAGAAGCCATTACAGCCACTACGGGAGAAGCCGTACGTAACCCGCATATCAGTGCCATTCCGAATCTGTATGTGACGGACTTCATTAAGGATATGGCAAACGCCTATGCCGCTGCCGATCTGGTGATTTCACGTGCCGGAGCCGGTTCCATCTCCGAGTTCTGCCTGCTGCACAAGCCGGTCATCCTGGTTCCCTCACCCAATGTGGCCGAAGACCATCAGACCAAGAATGCGCTGGCGCTGGTGGATAAGGATGCAGCTATCTATGTGAAGGATGTGGAAGCGAAAGAGAAGCTGCTGCCGGTGGCGTTGGAGACAATCGCTAACCCCGAGAAGCTGCAAGACTTGAGCAAGAATATCGCCAAGCTAGCGTTGCCGGACTCGGCGACAATTATTGCGAAGGAGGTATTGAAGAGCCTCTCCCCTTGTCCCTCCCCCGTAGGGAGGGGGGAATAGATAGTACTGCTATCGTTCTTTTTATAATATCATACTTTTGGAAGAAGAGTTTGAAGAAAAAATTTGAATATGAATAAAAATATAAGCAATAGTAACTCATCTCCCCTCCCTACGGGGGAGGGGCAGGGGGTGAGGCTTGAAGCCATTCGCTCCGTTTATTTCGTCGGTGCCGGCGGCATCGGCATGAGCGCTCTGATACGCTATTTCCTCTCTAAAGGAAAGACAGTAGCGGGCTACGACCGTACGTCGAGCGAACTGACAGAACGTCTGATTACGGAAGGAGCACAGATACACTACGAAGAGGATATCAACCTTATTCCGGAGGAGTGCAAAGACAAGGCAAGCACGCTCGTGGTCTATACCCCCGCCGTGCCGCAAGAGCATGCAGAACTGACCTATTTCCGTGAAAACGGTTTCGACATACATAAGCGCTCCCAAGTATTAGGCATTATAACCCGCAGCAGCAAAGGCCTGTGCGTGGCAGGTACGCATGGCAAGACTACCACCAGCACCATGGCTGCCCACCTGCTGCACCAGTCACACGTGGGCTGCATCGCCTTCCTCGGAGGTATTTCGAAGAACTACGGTACGAATCTGCTGCTTTCCGCCACCAGCCCTTATACCGTTATCGAAGCGGATGAGTTCGACCGCTCCTTCCACTGGCTATCGCCCTGGATGAGTGTCATTACTGCCACCGACCCCGACCACCTGGATATATACGGCACCAAAGAAGCCTATCTCGAAAGCTTCCGCCACTACACCACGCTTATCCAGCCGGGCGGCGCCTTGATTCTACACAAAGGACTGGAAATGCAAGCCGACGTACAACCGGGCGTCGCCACCTATACCTACTCGCGCAACGAAGGCGACTTCCATGCCGAGAATATCCGCATCGGAAACGGTGAAATCTTCATCGACTTCGTGGCGCCTGACACCCGCATCAACGATATTCAGTTGGGTGTTCCCGTCAGCATCAACATCGAGAATGGTGTTGCCGCCATGGCACTCGCCCATCTCAGCGGTGCCACCGACGAAGAAATCAAGCAAGGCATGGCAAGCTTCCGCGGAGTGGACCGCCGTTTCGACTTCAAGCTGAAGAATGACCGGATTGTATTTCTCAGCGACTATGCCCACCACCCGGCGGAAATAGCCCAAAGCGTGAAGTCCGTCCGCGAGTTGTACCAAGACAAGAAGATAACCGTCATCTTCCAGCCCCACTTGTACACCCGCACCCGCGACTTCTATCGTGACTTTGCAGACAGCCTTTCCCTATCCGACGAGGTGATTCTGACAGAGATATACCCTGCCCGCGAGCAACCGATTCCCGGCGTGACGAGTCAGCTGATTTATGACAACCTCCGCCCCGGCATCGAGAAATGCATCTGTAGGAAAGAAGACGTCCTCAGCCTCCTCACCCAAAAGCACACCGAAGTATTGGTAGTGCTGGGAGCCGGAGACCTGGACAACTATGCGCCCCAAATCACCCAACTATTATCAGAAAAATATCATGGTTAAAAGGATTCTACTTTCTATCGTTCTGTTGCTTGTCATTGCTTACCTGGTAGTGGCTGTCACAGCTTTCAACCGCAAGCCCACCTCGCAGGTGTGCCAAGACGTGGAACTGGTGATAAAAGACACGGTATATGCCGGCTTCATCACGAAGAAGGAAGTAGCTACCCTGCTGGAAAAGAAAGGCATCAGCCCCATTGGGAAAGACCTGGAACGCGTGCGTACCAAGACCTTGGAGCGCGAACTTGCCAAGCATCCCCTCATCGACCAGGTGGAGTGCTACAAAACCCCGAGCGGCAAGCTCTGCATCGAAGTGACCCAGCGCACCCCCATCCTGCGCGTGATGAGCGCCAACGGCGAAAACTACTATCTGGACAACAAAGGTACCGTGATGCCCCCCGATGCAAAGTGCGTTGCACACCTCGCCGTTGTAACCGGAAATGTAGAAAAGTCGTTTGCCATGAGGGATTTATATAAGTTTGGTGTATTTTTGCAAAAGAATTCTTTTTGGAATGCACAGATAGAGCAAATTCACGTATTGCCCGGCAAGAACATCGAGTTAGTGCCCCGTGTCGGCGACCATCTTATCTATTTAGGCAAGATTGCCGGATTCGAGAAGAAGCTGAAACGTGTAAAGGCATTCTACGAAAGAGGATTGAACCAGGTGGGTTGGAACAAATACTCCCGTATCAGCGTTGAATTTGATAATCAAATCATCTGCACAAAGAGAGAGTAGAGAAAGGGATTTACTAATAGTCCTTCTTTATCAAAGCGCAGCAAATAGTAAATTGTAAATAGTAAAATAGTAAATAAATAGATATGGCAACAACAGATTTCATCGCCGCTATCGAGTTGAGTTCTTCCAAGATTTCCGGTATCGCAGGAAAGAAGAGCAGTGACGGAAGTATCCAGGTGTTGGCTTATGCACGCGAAGATGCATCCCCGTTTATACACAAAGGGGCCATCTACAACATTGACAAGGCCGCACAAGCGCTGACTTCCATCATCAACAAGCTGGAAGGCCAGTTGAACAACTCCATCGCCAAAGTATATGTAGGCATCGGCGGACAATCATTGCGCACGGTGAGGAATGCGGTAAGCCGTACGCTGGAGGAAGAGAGCATCATTTCGCAAGAACTGGTAGACGAGATTTGCGACGAGAACCGTGATGTACCCTTGGTAGACATGAGTGTGCTGGATGTAGCCCCGCAAGAATACAAGATAGACAACACGCTGCATGTGGAGCCCGTAGGAGTTGCCGGAAGATACATCACCGGGCAGTTCCTCAACATCGTGGCGCGTGCCTCGCTGAAGAAGAACCTCGAACACAGTTTCGAGCAAGCCAAAGTGGAAATTGCCGACGACCTGCTCGTGGCTCCCACTGCGTTGGCCAAAGCCGTGCTGACCGAAAACGAGATGCGTTCGGGCTGTGCACTGGTGGACTTCGGTGCCGACACCACCACCGTGCTGGTCTATAAGAACAATATCCTGCGCTACCTCAGCGTACTGCCGCTGGGTGGAAACAACATTACCCACGACATCACTTCCCTGCAAATGGAAGAGGAAGATGCCGAGAAGCTGAAACTGCAATACGGTGATGCCCTCTACGAGGAGGAAGAAGACGCCGAGACCCCTGCCGTATGCACGTCGGAAGACGGCCGTACCTTTGAACTGGCCCTGCTGAACAATATTATCGGAGCACGTGCAGAAGAAATTCTTGCCAACGTATGGAACCAGTTGCAACTTTCCGGCTACGAGGACAAACTTTTCTCCGGTGTTGTATTCACCGGTGGAGGAGCCAATCTGAAGAATCTTGAGAAAGCCTTCCATAGAGTGAGCAAGATTGAAAAGGTAAAGACCGCCAAGTTCGTACAGACCACCGTCCACACACGCAGCGACGAGCCCAAGAAGGACGGCATGCACAACACACTGCTGGGCCTGCTGGCTGCCGGCAACGAGAATTGCTGCCTGCAAGAGGTGAAGCCGGTGCAGCAGCCTGCCTCCCATGTTCCTCCCAAACCGGTCGACATATTCGTTGACGACGAAGCGCTGAAAGAGCAGGAAGCCGCCGCACGCGCCGCCAAGGCACAGCGCGAGAAGGAAGAGAAAGAACGCAAGGAGCGTGAGCGCAAAGAAAGGGAGCTGCGCGAAAAGGAAGAAAAGAAGAAGAAAAAGAAAGAAGGCCCCAGCTGGTTCGAAAAGACTTTCAACAAGCTTTCCAACGAAATCTTCTCGGACGACGATATGAAGTAATAATGTGATAATGTGCCAGAAAATTAAGTTATTATGGAAGATATAGTACAATTCGATTTCCCGACCGATTCACCGAAAATCATTAAAGTAATCGGTGTAGGCGGAGGTGGCGGCAATGCCGTGAACCATATGTACCGGGAAGGTATACACGACGTGACGTTCGTACTGTGCAACACAGACAACCAAGCGTTGAAGGACTCTCCCGTGCCCGTGAAGTTACAGCTTGGAAAAGAAGGCCTGGGAGCCGGAAACCGCCCTGCCCGTGCCCGCAAGGCAGCAGAAGAGAGCATCGAAGACATCAAGAATATGCTGAACGACGGCACCAAGATGGTATTCATCACTGCCGGAATGGGCGGTGGTACCGGTACGGGTGCCGCACCCATCATTGCACAAACCGCCAAGGAAATGGACATCCTGACCATCGGCATCGTCACCATCCCTTTCCGCTGGGAGGGCGACAAGAAGATAGACCAGGCACTGGATGGCGTAGAGGAAATCAGCAAGCACGTAGATGCCCTGCTGGTCATCAACAATGAAAAGCTGAGCGAGATATACAGCGAGCTATCCGTAGACGACGCGTTTGACAAGGCCGACGACACCCTTTCGGTAGCCGCCAAGAGTATTGCCGAAATCATCACCCTGCATGGAAAGGTGAACCTCGACTTCAACGACGTGAAAACAGTGCTGAAGGACGGCGGCGTAGCCATCATGAGTACCGGCTACGGCGAAGGTGACAACCGTGTCAGCGAAGCCATCAAGAACGCGCAGCACTCGCCGTTGCTGAACAACAACGACATCTTCAACTCCAAGAAAGTACTCCTCAACATCTCTTACAGTGCACAATACAAGCTGATGATGAGCGAAATGGACGAGGTGAAGGAGTTCATGAACCGTTTCAGCCGCGACTTCGAAACCAAATTCGGTATGGCCATTGACGACAAGCTGGAACAGAAAGTGAAAATCACCCTGCTTGCCACCGGTTTCGGTATCCAGGACATCCACATGAAGGAGATGGACGACCGCATCACCCAGCGCACCGCCGAAGAACAGCAACGCCTTGCCGAGCTGGAGGAGGAAGAGGAACAGAGACGCAACCGCCGCGAAGTGTACTATGGCAAGGATGCCAATGCCCGTTCCCAGCGCAGCCGCCGTCGCCATATCTATCTCTTCAATCCCGAAGACATGGACAACGCCGACATCATCAGCATGGTAGAGAATTCTCCGACCTATCTGCGTGACAAAAGCACGCTGAACAGCATCAAGATGAAGGCAGAGCAGGAAGGGCAGCTCGCCACCGAAGCCGCGCAAGAGGCAGAAGGCGGTGCAGGGGGAGTCATCACCTTCTGATTTTTCCGTTCCCGATATGTAAAACCATCCTCCTTCCCTTCGGGGGAACAGGAGTAAACATATAACAATATGGATTTATTTGAAAAAGTCAGCGAAGACATTAAAACAGCCATGAAAGCCAAAGACAAAGTGGCTCTCGAAACATTGAGAAACGTAAAGAAAGTATTCCTTGAAGCCAAAACCGCTCCCGGAGCCAACGATACCCTGAGCGATGCAGATGCTTTGAAGATTATCCAAAAACTGACCAAGCAAGGCAAAGACGCCGCTGAAATCTATGTACAGCAAGGTCGCCAGGACTTGGCAGACGATGAGCTGGCACAAGTAAAGGTGCTTGAAACCTATCTGCCCAAGCAGATGAGCGCCGAAGAACTGGAGGCAGCCTTGAAGGAAATCATAGCCGAAGTCGGCGCCACCAGCGGCAAGGACATGGGCAAGGTAATGGGTGTAGCCAGCAAGAAACTTGCCGGACTTGCCGAAGGCCGCGCCATCTCAGCCAAAGTAAAAGAGTTGCTGGGATAAAGAAATACACTTCCCCTATCATATAAGCCGTGCTTCAACAGAGGGACTCAGCGTCCAAAGTCTGTTGAACACGGCTTTTTACATACCAATCCATATCCTCCCCCACAAGAGATTATACGCTATCTATCAACGCATTATATTTACCGACCGTTTACCATAAGATGTAAAAGCCGTTACCTAATGATGTAACGACGGTTACCCTATATTGAAACGGTCGTTACCCTATATTGTAACGACCGTTACAGCTTATCGTAACGACCCTTACAGCAGTAAGTAAAACTCCCTACTCCTATAATAAAGGCAGCGCACACTTATTGGGCCGTTACATCGACGATAATCAATCAAAAAGCTCCTTCAATACCTCAAGTGATTTCAATACCGGGAAATCCGGCAGATGCAGACGATAATATTCATTCATAATGTTCAGGCAGCGGGTACGCTCCAACCGGTTCATGGTGAAAAGATGCATCGTTTCATAATTCATGCGCATCAGCTGTGTCAGGCGGGCCGCCTCCTCGGGAGCGATGTAATTGGAGTGGAGCTGCGGACGCAAGGGAGTGAAACAAGCATTCTGCAAATCGAAGTAATCTCCGGCATGATAATCCTCCAGGTTGGGATACAAACCGAGAAAACGGGAAAGGCGCATCAGGAAGACCAGATGGAAATTGGCAAACCCCTCCCTGCATTCATCCAGCCAGATGACGGAATGATACAGATAAGCAAACAGCGGACGGTTCTCCGCCTCCTCCCGGACGGCGCGATAAAGGAATTCCGAAAGAAACAAAGCGATGGCAGATTTGTAGGGATCGTAGGGAAGCGTGGCGAAAGGATAAAGAGACTTCGCCTCCTTCACCTTATATATAGTGGCATTAGGACGGAAATCGGCTTCAAGTTCCACCAATGCCAGCGGCTGGAAGAGTACCGGCTTCACCGCCGCCTTGCGCGAACGGGGTATGGACACCATGAAGGAAGCCCTGCCAGCCACCTCCGTATAGATGTCTGCAATGAGAGATGTATCCTTATATTTCAAGGTATGCAGCACAATTCCCAGTGTTTTCTGTAACATTCCCGATTTCTTTATCTGGTTTCAATCTGATAACAAAGCTACAAAAAAAGCCCGAAAGAAGAGAAACAAAAGGAGAAGAATAAAAAAACAAGGTAAGGAGTGTAAAAAAGCAAAAGCGCGTATCGCACTGATTTTCAATAAATAAAACGTTAACCTAGGACAAAAAGCAACAAAAAGCTATATTTTTTTCTTGCGAATGTTTTGGTAATTCAAAAATAGTTTCTACCTTTGCATCCGCAAACGAGAAATAAAGGCTCTTTGCAAGAGCGGAAACGCTCACCAAAGGATGGCCCGTTCGTCTATCGGTTAGGACGCAAGATTTTCATTCTTGAAAGGGGGGTTCGATTCCCCCACGGGCTACAAAATAAAAGAATAAACGAATTAAAAAAGATTAGTCGAGATGGCAAATCATAAATCATCACTGAAGAGAATCAGACAAGAAGAAACAAGAAGACTTCACAACAGATATTATGGCAAGACCATGAGAAACGCTGTTCGTAAGCTTCGTGCTACTACAGACAAAGCTGCAGCAACAGCTATGTATCCGGGTATCACAAAACTGTTGGATAAATTGGCTAAGACTAATGTAATCCACAAGAACAAGGCTAACAACCTGAAGTCAAAATTGGCTATCTATATCAACAAGCTGGCTTAAGTTGACTGTTACACAAAAGATATTACAAGGCTGGGCTTTTTAGTCCGGCCTTTCTCATTTATACCTCTCTATTTACCTGCTTCCACACAAGTTTCTTTTCTGTGCTAAAAAGCTGTAAACTACCCGAATTTATCCGTTTGTTTAGCACCATATCCCGAGGATTTTCACTATATTTGCTCTGTTATTACAATAAGGAAAAAAGATTATGACTGAAGAACAGATTCACTCCAATAACGGGAGCTATTCTGCCGAAAACATCCAGGTACTGGAAGGTTTGGAAGCAGTGAGAAAGCGTCCCGCGATGTATATTGGCGACATTAGCAGCAAAGGACTTCACCACCTGGTGTACGAGGTTGTGGACAACTCCATCGACGAGGCACTTGCCGGCTATTGCGACCACATCGAAGTCACCATTAACGAGGACAACTCCATCACCGTACAAGACAACGGACGTGGTATCCCGGTAGACTATCACGAAAAGGAAAAGAAATCCGCACTGGAAGTTGTAATGACCGTACTGCATGCCGGAGGTAAGTTCGACAAAGGTTCCTACAAGGTATCGGGAGGTCTGCATGGTGTAGGTGTATCTTGCGTAAACGCCTTGTCTACACACATGACTACCCAGGTTTTCCGTAACGGAAAAATCTATCAGCAGGAATATTCCTGCGGACATCCGCTCTACTCCGTCAAGGAAGTGGGCACAACAGACATTACCGGTACACGCCAGCAGTTCTGGCCGGACGATACCATCTTTACGGAAACAGTCTACAACTATGATATTCTTGCCACCCGCATGCGCGAGTTGGCTTACCTGAACGCAGGCATCAAGATTTCACTGACCGACCTTCGCGTAAAGGACGAAGAGGGAAATGCCAAGAAGGAAATCTTCTACTCGGAAGAAGGCCTGAAGGAATTTGTGCGCTACGTGGACTCCTCACGCGAGCACCTCATGAACGATGTAATCTACATCAACACCGAGAAGCAAGGCACACCGGTGGAAGTAGCCATCATGTACAACACTTCTTATAACGAAAATGTACACTCTTACGTAAACAACATCAATACCATTGAAGGGGGTACCCACTTGGCAGGTTTCCGCCGTGCACTGACCCGTACGTTGAAAAAATACGCCGAAGACAACAAGATGCTGGAGAAAGCCAAAGTAGAGATTGCAGGCGACGACTTCCGCGAAGGATTAACTGCCGTTATCTCCATCAAGGTGGCAGAGCCTCAGTTCGAAGGACAGACCAAGACAAAGCTGGGTAACAACGAAGTGATGGGTGCCGTAGACCAGGCTGTGGGCGAAGCCCTCACCTACTACTTGGAGGAACACCCGAAGGAAGCCAAGCTGATTGTAGACAAGGTGATTCTTGCCGCCCAGGCACGTATCGCCGCACGTAAGGCACGCGAATCCGTACAACGCAAATCGCCGATGTCCGGCGGTGGCATGCCCGGTAAGTTGGCCGACTGCTCCAGCAAGGACCCGGAAGAATGCGAATTGTTCCTCGTCGAGGGTGACTCGGCAGGCGGTTCAGCAAAGCAAGGCCGTAACCGTGCGTTCCAAGCTATCCTGCCGCTTCGCGGTAAGATTCTGAATGTGGAAAAGGCCATGTGGCACAAGGCATTCGAGAGCGACGAAGTAAACAATATCATCCAGGCGCTGGGCATCCGTTTCGGCGTGGACGGTGAAGACAGCAAAGAAGCGAACATTGACAAGCTGCGCTACAAGAAGATTATCATCATGACCGATGCCGACGTCGATGGTTCTCACATCGACACGCTGATTATGACGCTTTTCTTCCGCTACTTCCCGCAAGTCATCCAGCAGGGTTGCTTGTACATCGCCACTCCTCCCCTTTACCTTTGCACCAAAGGCAAGGCGAAAGAGTATTGCTGGACAGACCAGCAGCGCCAGAAGTTCATCGACACTTACGGCGGCGGTTCGGAAAACGCAGTACACACCCAACGCTACAAAGGTTTGGGTGAAATGAACCCGGAACAGTTGTGGGAAACCACCATGAATCCGGAAAACCGCATGCTGAAGCAGGTGCATCTTGAAAATGCAGCCGAAGCCGACTATATCTTCTCCATGCTGATGGGTGAAGACGTGGGCCCGCGCCGCGATTTCATCGAAAAGAATGCAACGTATGCAAATATCGACGCTTAATAAATAATAAATAACCAACCTCACATCTTACAACGAGGAAGCCCCGGACGGGCAGGATAATCCTGCTGACCGGGGCTTTTCCTTTATCCCTCTTCTCCTCCAAAGAAGAGGTCCGTCTCCGCACGGAAGAACTATAGGATTCCTTGTTTTTTCATCTCTTCCACTACCAATTCCAGCTCTGCATACCAGTCCTCACCAAACTTACGGATAAGCGGCTCTTTCAGAAACTTGTACACGGGCAGATTTTCCTTTTGTCCCAACAGCATAGCGGCTTTGCAGACATCCCAATGATGATAGTTCACTGCCTTATAGAGTCCGTAGTTCCCCACCCTTATCGGATAGAGATG
>UMBG01027177.1_pt1 | contig 16833 bp, 16 predicted proteins | sample 1963931 | NCBI WGS metagenome assembly UMBG01 (sample SAMEA4835938, study PRJEB28245) | human gut metagenome | biome: gut microbiome; material: fecal sample | place: Denmark | collected 2008 | reverse complement strand
GGGATAACCGGGCGCGGCTCCTGTGGCTGCTCTGCGGCGGTTCGGGCGGTCTGCTCTGTGGCGGCTGCGTCCATAAAGGTCTTGTCCTGTCCGCCGCGTTCCGGCTGTGGGAAGCTCATAACGCGGTATTCTTTGGGTATCTCGTTTTCCGTTCCCCGATACCATTCGGTAAAGGTGTTCTGATTGTTATAGATATAGCCCTGTTCGGTAAACTGCCCCTTATCCTTGCTAACTGCGTCCCGCCCGTATTCTTCATACTTGAAATATTTCTTTGCTTCTTCGGGAAGCTCCAGCTCGTCCAGTTCGTCGATAAGATAATAACCGTAATCTTCTTCGCTGCGGACAGTGGGATAGAGCCAGTAACAGTCAAGGTTTTGTGCAAGGTTGATAAGGTCTTTCATGCTTCCGGCATACTCGCCATGTGTAACCGCCGCCGCAAATTTATCCTTGTCCCCGTCACTCTGCATTTCCAGAAGTTTTCCAAAATAATTCAGCTCGTCCATGCTTGCGCTTTGGATAACGGAAAGCGGCAAGTCAAAGGGGCAGTCCTCCGTAGAAGAATACCCGTTGATGAAAAAATCCTGCGGATTGTCTGCGGTAATGCCGACGCTTTCCATAGCCGCATGAAGCTGCTCTGTTGTGGTCGGCATGGGAAGCCACACGCCGCCCGGTTTGCCTGTTTCAAAGCGGCTGCGGCTGTCGATAAGAATTGAAAACTGCTCGTTTATGGTTTCACGCTCCTTTCTCTGTTCGGTGTCCTGTGGCGGCTCTGCTGTGGTGGGGGCTGCTTTTTCAGCGGTAGGCTGCGCCCGTTCCTCGCCCTCGATAGCATAGCCCGGTAAAAGCTGCCCGTTTACTTTGAAATGCTCTGCATACTCTGGCGGGATAGGCGGCGATACCTCGGTGAATAAATGCTGATAGGCTTTGATACGCCCATTCAGATATTTTTCCATAGCTGCCTTGTCTGCAAAGACTTTCCTTTCCTGTCCGGCGATTTTTGCCTGTCCGTAATTGTGGGGGCTGTTGGTGTAAATACTCCATGAAAGCGTCCACGAATAGGGAATGGATTTCTCTTTTTCCCTGTCATACCGGGTATTCTCGGATATGTGGTAGCGCATTTGGTAGACGCGGTTGCTGATGTGCTTCCCGTAGTCCGTAGCTTCCCACTGGTTCGCGGTATGCGTAGCTTCGGGTGTCCTCACATACTCAATGGCTTTGTCAATGGCAAGGGTCTTTCCCGCCTGTTCGTCCCATGCCGCCGCCTGTTCTTGCAAGGCTTCAAAAGCTGCCTGTTCAGCCGCCGCGTATTCTTCCCGCAATGCCTGTAACTGTTCTAAGGGCAGGGCGGTAAGCCCGGAAAGGTCAGCGGTCTGTTCCTCAAAATAAATATTTCGCTCTATCCGCATACTGTCAGCCGGGTCTAACTTGTCACGCTCAAACATGGAGTAACCTTTTTTCTTTTCCATTCATTCGCTCCTTTCTGAAATGGCGGCGCACCGCCGCGCTTTTGGGGTTCGCCCCGTACTACGGTGGGCTGTGCGTTATGCCAACAATTTTTTCATTTTTTTAGAGGGTTTGGGAAACTTCCCAACAAGCAAAATCCCCGTCCGGCGCGTCAGCGGCAGGACAGGGATTTACGGAAGTGGGTACCCGCTTCCTATGCTTGCTGCGTTACTTTATTTCTTCGGAAGCTCCACCCGGTAATTGACGTATTTCCCGCCCGTATCGGCTAAAACAATGCTCCCGGCGTAGGTTTTGCCCGTTTTCGGAGAATAGAGCTTTTTCACATCTGCTTTGCCGTTCTTTAAGAGCGCGGCGGCGATTTTCGGGGAAAAGGTTACTTTCCGTTCCGCAAAGAAACGGTCATTTTTCCACATGGTAAAGCTGCACTCTTTGTTAGAGCAGTAATAGTTTTTCTTCCCCTCATAGACAGGAGAGCCGCAGCGGGGGCATTTCCCGGTTTCCTCACGCTCCGGCGCGAAAAGCTGCGCTTTGTCGTCGGAAAGGAACGGATAGGTCTTTACAAGTTCCCGCGCCATTTCTTCAATCTCCTGCATGAAGCGTTCCGGGTCTGCCTGCCCCTTTGCTATCTGGGTCAGACGGTTTTCCCATTCTGCGGTCAGCTTCGGGGAAGTGAGGGTTTCCGGCAGGACGCACACAAGGTTGATACCGTCCTTTGTGGGAAGTAGCTGCTTCCCCTTACGGGTAACAAAGCCGCCGTTTACCAGTTTTTCAATGACAGCGGCGCGGGTGGCGGGCGTTCCAAGCCCCCGGCGTTCTGCGTCCGGGTCGGTTTCCTCGTTCCCGGCGCGTTCCATAGCAGAGAGTAGCGACGCTTCATTGTGTGGCTTTGGCGGCGTCGTGTCATGCTACGTTACCTTTGCCGCCGGGTGTTCAAAGGTCTGCCCCTCGGTAAAGGGCGGCACGTTCAAATCGGGGGCGTTGTCCTCGTTATCCTCCGGGTCGGCTTTCTTTTTCAGCGTCGCCATAAAACGGCGTTCTATCTCTTTCCACCCGGCAGAGAGGACGGTCTTTCCTTTGGCGGTAAATTCTTCTCCCGCGCAGGAAAAAACCGCCGTAACCGCTTCAAAGGTGTGCGGCGCGGCGGCTGCCATACATAGGCGCGTCCCGGCAAGGGTAAGGATATTTCGCTCACTTTCCGGCAGCGCGGAAAGGTCAGTCTTTGCAAGCTCCCTTGTGGGTATGATTGCGTGGTGGTCTGATACCTTTTTGCTGTTTAGGAGCTTTCCAATTTCCGGCGAAAAATCCATGCCGGACAGAAAGGGGAGCTTTTCACTAAGCAGCGTTACCATGCCCGACGCCGTTTCTCCCATGTCGTCGGTAAGGTATGCGCTGTCCGTTCTGGGATAAGTCAAGAGCTTCTTTTCGTACAGGGCTTGTGCAAGGTCAAGGGTCTGCTTTGCCGTATAACCGTAAATGCGGTTTGCTTCCCGCTGTAAACTGGTAAGGTCAAAGAGCTTCGGCGGTGCTGCGGTTTTCTTTTCTTTCACAAGGGAAGTGCATACCGCCTGCGACGTTTCGCAGGATTTTTTTAATGCCTGCGCTTCATCAGTAGCGGGAAATCGTTTGCTTACGGCGTCCGCGCCGGATAAATCAAGGCGCACATGATAGTATTTTTCTTTCTTGAATGTGCTGATAGCCGCGTCCCGGTCTACAAGCATTTTCAAAGTGGGCGTCTGGACGCGCCCCACGTTTAACGTGTGGTTGTAGAGGATAGAGAACAGGCGCGTTGCATTGATACCGATTATCCAGTCGGCTTTTGCGCGGCAGAGCGCAGAGGAATAGAGAGGGTCATAGTCCTGCCCGTCCTTCAGATTGTCAAAGCCGCTTCTAATCGCACCCGTTTCCATTGAGGAAATCCATAAGCGGCGCATGGGCTTTTTGCAGCCCGCCACTTCGTAAACGAAACGGAAAATGAGTTCCCCCTCACGCCCCGCGTCGCAGGCGTTGACAACTTCGGAAACGTCCTCCCGGTGCATAAGGTCTTTCAGTGTGGCAAACTGCGCCCGCTTGTCGGCGGCGACGGTGTACTTCCATTCCTGCGGCAGAATGGGTAAGCTGTTATAGCTCCATTTCCTGTACTGCTCCCCATAGGCGGCAGCTTCGGAAAGCTGTACCAAATGCCCGACACACCATGAAACAAGGTAGCCGTTCCCCTCGATATATCCGTCCTTTTTCTCTTTCACGCCAAGGGCGGCGGCGATAGTCTGCGCCACGCTCGGCTTTTCTGCGATAACTAAAATCAAATAAAAATCCTCCTTTCAGCGTTCCGGCTGTCTGTTTTTCTCTATCTTTCTGATACAGTACCCCACGCAAGGGGACTGCCCCTTGTAGGGGCAGCCCGCACAGCGCGGGGGAAAGAAAGCGGGCGGGGACTTCTCCCGTTTCCCATAGTCCGGCTTCTGTATCATCATTTTTTCAAAGGGATTGTCGGTAAACAGTGTCATGCGTCCCCGTCCTCCGGTTCCCCGTCGTCGGTTTCTTCCGGCTGTTCCTCCCCGACTTCGTCGTCCCCGTACTCGTCGTATTCGTCAAAGTCGTACTCGTCAAGGCTATCCGTCCCCTTTGTGGCGTCCTTTTTCGGCTTTAGGATTTTGAAGTAATAAGCGGCTGCGCCCCCGGCTCCGGCAAGGACAAGGACGATAAGCAGCATACTCATGTTGCCGCCGCCTGCTTCTTCCTCCTGCGGGCTTTCGGTTTCTTCCGGCTCCGGCTCGGCTTCCGCGCCCGCACACTGGCTGCGGTCGGTAGCGCAGACCGGGCAACTGATATTGACTGCCCCGGCTTCGCATTTCTCCGTACAGGTGCAGACTGCGGGCGTTTCCTCTTTGGTTTCTCCGTCCTCCAAGAGCGCGTTAAGGTCGGCGTCGTCCACTTGATTTAAGAAATGGACGGTGTTTTCCCCCTCGTCGTCCCGGTCAATGAGGATATAGAAATAGTTTCCGGCTTTGGTCGTCACTGTGATAAGCTGCTTATTCCCGCCAAAATCATCTACAAGGGTTGCGTTTCCCTCCGGGGTAAGGGGCGTGGTTTCCTCCGGTTCCTCCACGACTACGCCCGTATCGTTGGTAGCGTCGGCGGGGGCGTCTGTCCCCTGTGCAAAGGCGGTTACGGAAAAGCCGCCCATAATGATAAGGGCGGCGCAAAGTGCGGTCAGCGTTCTTGTGATTTTATTCTTCATGGGCTGCGTCCTCCTGTTCCCCGTCATAGTCCGGCGCGGCTTCCATGCCCGGAATACCGCCGTCTTTCAGCATAGCGTCAAGCTCCTGCGGGGTCAGCTTCATAGAGCGTACAAGCTGTACGATTTGCAGGTTTTCCGCTTCGGTTTTCTGTGCTTCCAAGCCTTTCAGCTTGTTCTGGTACTCTGTGATTTTTTCGCGGGTTTTCTGGATTTCCCGGTCAATGCGTTCAATCTTGTTCATAGCCATATAAAATTTCTCCTTTCTAACTGCGTTACCAGTTCATCAGCCCATAGCCTTTGATACACTGATAGTTCACATCATAGCTTTTAATCTTGCAGGCGTCGCCGGAATTGCCCTCAACGGTATAGACGCGGCTCCCGTCAGTGCCGATAACAAGCCCCACATGGTCGGCGGTTCCGTCTAAGTCCCAGTCGAAAAAGATAGCGTCGCCGGGGGCGATATTTTCATAGCCCCGCGCTCCCCATTGTCCCCTTGACTGGAACCACGGGACGCCCTGTGACTGGCAGGCGGCAAAGCGCGGCTCCGATAAGCCCATCTGCCCGTAACACCACGATACGAAACAGGCACACCATTCCACGCGGGAAGTAAAGCCGTACCAGCTCCAATAAGGATAGCCGCCCACGTTGCCGACTTGCTGCTTCGCAAGGTCGATAACCTCCCCGTTTCCGGGGCGGGTGCCGTTTACAAACTGTACGCCGCTTAAATCCTCGGACGCGGACGTATCGGGAGAGCCGCCGCCAAAAATCAGCGGCTTATTCCCGCTTGTTTCCAAGTAGACGCGGAACATTTCAAGCTGCTCCGGCGTTAGAAGTTCCTCCGCGATAGAGGAAATGGGCTTGCTTTCCAGTTTGACGTTTAAGATGTAATACTCATAAGGGACTTCCTCTGTGGTGGTTTCCCCGGTTTCCGGGTCTGTGCTTGTTTCTGTGCGGTAGCGTATCTCCACTTCCTCGGTCAGTGTAAGCGTGTACTGCATATCGAAAATACGCTCGATTTCTGCCTGTGCGCTCCCCGGCGTGTAGCTTTGGAGCAGGGCGGTCAGATAGGACGCAAGCTCATGGGGGTTATGCCCGATTGTGTCAAGGTCATAGCGGTATTCGTCATAGCCGGGGTGGGTGCTTTCGATTGTGTCAATCTCCCGTTGCAGCTCATTTTCCATAGCCGCATAGCTGTTTTCTACCGCCACAAGGTCGCTGTCCTCGGACGTATAGGACGTACCCACAACGCCGTTTACCATGCCGGAAAACATAGCCCCGCATGAGGACAGCCCGGACATGATGATGATAAACAGGAGCAGCGCGGCAACGGCGATACCCACGCCTGCCGGGTGCCTTGCCACAAAAGCCGCCGCCTGCTTTGCTTTCTCTGCGGCTTTGGCTGCCGCTTTCCGGGCGTTCCCGGCTGCGCCTTTGATACCTTTTGCGCTGCCTGCCCCCGCCGCCTTTGCATACTGGCGTTTTATCTGCTGTTTCTGCCAGAAACGGGACAAGGGGTTGCTCGTAAGCTGCGGGTTCTCATACAGGGCTTTGTGGTACTGGAAGTTGACGTTTGCCTTAAATGCAGCTTTTTCAGCCTTTGCCGCTTCCCGGTAGGGTTTCAGCTTCCGGCTGCGCCGCCCCTCCTTGAATTTCCGTACCCCGTACTTTGCGCCTTTCTCCGCTAATTCCTCGGATTTGTGTGCGCCCTCCACGCCGGAATTGTCCTTTTCTACGGAATGTACCTTGTTATGGACGAAAATACCCGCTTCCTGCGCGGGGCGGGACAGCGGGTTTCTGGCGGCTTTGCTGCCGGGGATAGGTTTTTCCCGTTCTTCAAAGTGTAAGCGGGTCTTTGCCTTTCCGGTGGCTTCGTCAAAGGTGCGCTCCTTGACTAACTTTTTCTGCTTCGGGATAGCTGCCTTTGCCGCGTCCAGACGGTCGGCGGCTTTGTTGGATTTCTCGATATATTTTTCAAGCTCCGGGGCAGCAAGTTCTTCTTCGGTAAACTGTAAGCGTGAGGTTCTGGTCTGCGCGGCGGCTTCCTCCTGCGCCTTTCGGACAGCCTTTCTGCTTGCCTTTCGGGTCTGGGCAGCGTCGATACGCTCCATGACGCGCTCGGCTTTCCCGGCGTCCGGCTTTGCGGCAGCCCCCGGCGCATGGGGGAGAGGGGAAACGTCGGAAGCCCCGGAAAAGGGCTGCGCGGATTCCTGCGCCGCCTGCGGCTCCGGCTTTTTCTGGAAGTCCGCTTCCTGTTCCCGCCTGCTCACGCGCTCGGCGGTTTCTTTGGTTTCGTTGACTTCGATAAGCCCGTCGCGGGTCATTTTCTGTGTGATTTTATCACGCGGTTTATATTGCTTTATGGCTTCACACCTCCAATCCGCGCCCTTGCAAGGGCGCAATATTCTGCGTTCAGCTCAATGCCGATATAGTGGCGGTCAAGGTCTTTTGCGGCTTTCCCGGTGGTGCCGCTTCCAAAAAACGGGTCTAAGACAACGCCGCCCCTCGGACAGCCCGCCAAGATACAGGTTTCCGCTAACTTTGGCGGGAACGCGGCATAATGCCCGCCCTTATAGGGGACAGTGTTAATCAGCCACACATCCCGTTTATTCCGCATGGTCGGCATGAGGGCGTCGTCATAATAGCCGCTGCTCCGCGCCCGGTTCAAGCCCTGTACCTTGCCCTGTCCGGGTACTTCTCCGGCATATTTTGTGTTTGTGCTGCGCCCCAAGCGGTACCGCGCCGCCGTATTCGGGGCTATCGGCTCCGCTATGGCGGCAGCGTCATAGTAATAGTGCTTTGACTTTGTAAGCAGGAAAATATGTTCATAGCAGCGGGTCGGGCGGTCTTTGCAGCTTTCCGGCATGGGATTTGCTTTCTGCCATATAATATCGCTCCGCAGATACCACCCGTCAGCGCGTAGCGCAAAAGCTAAGAGCCAGGGAATACCGATTAAATCCTTTTGCTTGATACCCGCCGCTTTTCGGACGATTGATACGCTTTGCCCGTTCCTGCCTTTCGGGTTTTTCGGGTCGGTAGAGCTGCCTTTGCTTCCAGTGCCGCAGTAAGTGTCTGCGATATTCAGCCAAAAGGTACCGTCCGGGCGTAGTACCCGCCACAGCTCCCGGAAAACCTCGGTCAGCTTTTCAATATACTGTTCCGGCGTGTCCTCCCGCCCAATCTGCGCGTCAAGCCCGTAATCCCGTAAAGCATAGTAGGGCGGGCTTGTAACCGCACAATGGACGCTTTCAGAGGGCAGCTCCCTAAGTGCATAGAGGGCGTCCCGGTTGATAATGCAGTCGGTTGTCAGTTCCTTTGTCATGCGTCCCCCACTTCCTCCGGTTTCGTCGTCATTACCTTGTAAAGCTCCGTATCTTTCGGGAAGCGGTCTACAAAGGGCAGCACGACGTTTCCGTAAAAGATAAGCCCCTCGCCCGCTTCGGTGTGGGTCACATACTTCATCTGCTGCGGGCTGATGTTGAGCTGCTTTGCAAGGATAGCCCGGTCGCCCTGTGCCTGATTGAGCATGAGGACAAAATCACTGTTTTCAAAGATGTTCTCCACTTCCCGGCTTGCCAAGAGGTCTTTGACGTTCTGGGTAATGGCTGTGGGTATGCCGCCCCATTTCCGAAAACGCTTCCAGATTTCCACGCTGTACGCGGCGGTCTGTTCCTCTTTGAGCAGCAAGTGAAACTCGTCCATGTAGTAGCGAGTCGCCTTTTTCTCTGCCCGGTTGACCGTTACCCGGTTCCATACCTGGTCTTGCACAATGAGCATACCTAACTTTTTGAGCTGCTTCCCAAGCTGCTTAATGTCAAAGCAGACAAGGCGGTTAGAAAGTTCCACGTTGGTACGGTGGTTGAACACGTTAAGGCTGCCGGAAACGTAAAGCTCCAATGCCGCCGCAATCCGCGCTGCTTCCGGCTCCGGCTGCCGCAAAAGCTCGTCGTAGAGGTCGCCCAAAATCGGCATTTTCTCTGGGTCGGGGTCGGCAAGGTACGGGCGGTAGACATTTCGTACAGCCCGGTCAATGACGGTCTTATCAATGGGCTGCAAGCCCTCCTTGCCGCCAATTACCAGTTCGCAAAGGGACAGGATAAAGTCGGATTTTAAAGCAAGGGGGCTGTCGTCCTCACTGTAATTTAAGTTTATGTCCATAGGGTTCACATACTGGGGCTTCCCGTCCATGCCTTTCCCCGTAGGGGAGAGCCGTATCACTTGCCCGTTAAGACGCTGCACAAGGGAAAAATACTCCGCTTCTGGGTCGCAGATGATAATGTCGTCGTCGGTAATGAGGAAAGCATTTGTCATTTCCCGTTTCGCGGCGAATGACTTTCCGCTTCCCGGCGTTCCCAAGATAAGCCCATTCGGGTTTTTGAGCTGCTTGCGGTCGCAGAGTATCATGTTGTTACTTAGGGCGTTCAAGCCGTAATAAAGAGCCTGCCCCGTCTGGAAAAGCTCCTGCGTGATAAAGGGGATAAAAATAGCGGTGCTTGAAGTCGTCAGCCCCCTTTGAATGGGGATAAGGTTCTCCCCAAGTGGGACGCTGCTCATCAAGCCCGCTTCCTGCTGATAGTCAAGGCGGGTAAGGGCGCAGTTATATTTCTGGGCGATACCCGCCGCCGCGAAAATGTCATTTTCCAGTTTCCGCTTCGTGTCTGCCATGTTTACCACAAGGAACGTCAGCAGGAACATTCTTTCATTCCGGCTTTGTAAATCCTGCAAGAGATTTTTCGCTTCGCTGCCAAAGGTGGCAAGGTCGGACGGGATAATGTCCATGTCATAGCCAGAACGGACAGCTTTCTTTTGTTCCTCAATCTTCATCTTGTCAAGGTCTGTGATTTTGCGCTTAATGGTCTTGATAGCTTCGGTCTGGTCGATACTTCGGATATGTAAGTTTACGACAACGCCCGTTTCCAAGTCCAGAATGTCCGCAAGCATACGGTCGTTTAATTCCGGCGCAAGGATTTCAAAGAAGCTAACCGCGCCGATTTTCCGCCCCATGCGGAACGTCCTCCCCTCCCCAAACCGGAAAGAGGACGGGGCGATAAAGTCCTTTGTGGAAAGCCCCGACGGGGCAAGCCAGTCAAAAGAAAAGGAAAACGGCTCCCCGTCCGGGTGGAACACCCCATGCAGCACTTTCAAGCGTTCCGCGCCGTTTAAGGGGTGTGCCGATACCCCAAGCACTTTAAAGTTGTTGAGTATGTCCGTTTCAATCCGGGCAAGGCGGGATTTTGCCGCCGCCGGATTGTCGGCTTCAATGGAAAACGTGATGTACTTGTGCTTCACAAGCCCGTTGTTCCCTTTGGAGAGCTGATTTTTCAGCATACCCGCATATTCGCTGCGGATAGAGTTGAAAGCGTCGTCCTGCGCGGGGATTTCAACGGCTTTTTCCGCTTCCTCTTTCTGTGTGCCTTGATTGATAAAGGAAAGCTGCACTGATACGGAAGCGTCAAAGTAGTTGAGAAAATCACACCAGTTTTCAAAAATGGCGGTCTTGTCGTCGCTGCCCGCAAGCTGATAGTTTATATCTTCAAAGGCGACGCTTTTGGAATACTTCTTATCCGTTACCCGGCAGATACCGTCCGGGAACATCTGCAAGTAGGGAATGGTCTGCTGTGCGGTGTGGGGCTTTCCGTCGCCCTTTGCCTGCCGGATAATGGTTTCAATCTGTTTCTTTTCGGCGCGGGTCAGCTTACGCCTGCCTGCGGCGTTTTTTTCGGCTGTCCGCGCCTTTGCTGCCTGTCTGTTTGACAATCGCTGATACCTCCTTTTCTAAGTTTCTCTGCCGTTCCAAAACGGCGTACAGGTTTTCCGTCTTGTAGGGGCGTTCCTTTGGACGGATAAATTTTGTCTGGATAATGTTCTTTGCTATCACTTCAAGGGGCTGTCCATGTTTCTCATACATGGCAAAGAGGAAACAGGGCAGCATGACGGTAATCATAGCCATAGCGGAAAGGCTCGTCCCCGCGCTGTCTTTGAGCAGGAAGAACAGGGGCAGCCCTAAGCATAAAGCCGCCGACAGACAAATGATTTGCCGCTTCGTAAGGTTCAAAGCGACTTTGGTTTTGACTTTGGATAAGTCTTTCGGTACGGGTACATACGCCAAATAAAAAACCTCCTTTCTGCGGGGCTGTTCCCCGCTTATCCGGCTTTAGTGCGCTTGAAAAATCTGCTTCGCCAGTGCGCCGGATTTGAACAGGGAGAAGCAGAGGATAACCGTATAGGCTGCAAGGGAAAATATCGCGCTGTGTAAGTTGTCGGCAACAATCATGTCGTTTACAAGGACAGCATAAATGCCGACACATATCATAATGAGGAAGCCTTGAAAGCTAAGAGCGAAAAGCCCTTTTAGGTAGCTGTTCCCAATCTGCCCCCATTCCCGGTTTGTCATGGTCGCAAAGGGGATAGGGGAAACGGAACAGTAAGCGTAAATCTCAATCATTCTGCCGTAGAGGATAACCGTTATCAGTACGGACATGATTTTCATGCAAAGGCTCACAAGGCTTGTTTCCAGTACCAGTAAAAGCAGTTCGGGGACTTCCATATCTTCAAGCCCCTCCTGCATGGAAGCAAGGGCTTCGGCAGCGTCAATGCTCGTTTCGCTGCCGATAACCCCCGCCGCGCCGGAAACAACGTGCTGCGCCATGTCGAACACCGCCATTGTGATGTCAAAGGTATGTGTCACAAGGAATACCGCGACAAATGCCTTGAAGAACCACTTAAAAAACATGAACGTGTCAACGTCGTGCAGGTTGTTCTTTTCCGTTACCATGCTGATAAGCTCCACGCATAGGACGTAGGTAATGACAAGCCCCGCTATGGGGACGATAACATTCTCTGATAGCGTCTGTATCATGGAAAAGATGTTGCCGTTCCACCCCTGCGGGGTCTTGCCTACCTCGTTTGCGATTGTGCCTACCTTTTCGTTTACGTCCCCGAACATAGTTGACAGATTCCCGTTAATGGCACCGATTAAGATTCCCTTTATCCATTCGTTAATCGCGTCAAGTATGCTCTGCATAGGCGGCTAACCTTTCCGCTTATCCGAAAAGCCCGGTAAGCTGCGGTACAAGGAGCATACCGATAAGGGCAACGCCGCCGCCCGCCATGAGCTGCTTCATGCCCTGGCTTTTGGCACCCGGATTGTCATTTCCGTAGCCCTCAAGCAGATTGATTACGCCCCAAATGCCAAGTCCGGCTCCCAGTGCGATAACAAGGGTCTGCAATACATCAACTGCGCTGTTAAAAAACTCCATAAAGTTCTCCTTTCCTGCCGCGTTTGCGGCTGCCCGAAAAAGGGCATAAAAAACGGCGGTCAGTTTTGATAACTGCCGCGGTCATAAGCCGCCGGGTTCCGGCGGTTCCCCGCGCCGCTTATCTTTCTGCGGCGCAGCGGTATTCAGTTGTAATAAGCGTAGGGAACATGGGGTTTTCAGTGGGGGCGCGTATCATGTAACCAATCGTTATGTTGTTAGCTGCTTTGATTCCTCCTTTCTTCCGTTCCGGCGTTCACAATGGCGCAGGACAGCTTCAGCAAATTGCCGCGTGCTTTCCTCGATACATAACCGCTGGTATTCCCGTTGGATTTCTAAAATCGCTTCTGCCAGTCTGATAGAAAGCTGTTCGATAGCTTCCTCCTGCGTCAACCGCTGTTTCCGTTTTTTCTTCTTGATACGTCGGTTCATGGTGTGTCCTCCTGCAAATCGGCTTCGCTGATTTCGTAACAGTCAAAGGGTTCCTCCGGCTTCACGATTGCGGGGCGGCGTTTCATGTAACGCTCAATATCAAAGGCATTTTTCTTGTCATAGTCGGAAAGATATTTGTACTTCGGGTGTTTCGTTATATCGAATTTGTCCGAAAAGAACGGGCGCACACCCCGTAGCTGCAAGATACATTTCCCGCCGTCCATGACGGCGATTTCGTCCTGCGTCATAAGCTCCTTGCCTAACTTCTGATAGTTCAGCCCATGCGACAGCTCCCGCCCTCTGGTTTCGGACGTATTAAAGCTGTCAATGGTTTCTTTCCCCAAAAGCTCCGACATTTCTTTCAGCGTGGTCTTTTCTTTGCCGCCCAAGAAAAGGGTCGTGTCGCAGTTGCCGACAATCGTATCGGCGTTGTCCTTATAGATTGCCTTTAGCTGTGACTGGCTTTGCAGAATGATAGAAGCCGATATTTCCCGGCTCCTTATCGTGGCAATCAGCTTTTCAAACTTCGGTATCTGTCCAATGTTCGCAAACTCGTCAAGCAAGCAGCGCACATGGACGGGCAGCCGCCCGCCGTACACATCATCTGCCTTGTCGCAAAGCAGATTGAAAAGCTGCGTGTAAAGGATTGATACGACAAAGTTAAAGGTGTCGTCTGTGTCGGAAATGATAACGAACAGAGCCGTTTTCCGGTCGCCCAGAGTGTCAAGCTCCATTTCGTCGGTTTCCAGAAGCTCCCGCAGCTCCCGCAGGTCAAAGGGGGCAAGCCGCGCCCCGCAGGAAATAAGGATTGAGGAACGTGTCTTGCCCGCCGATAACAGGAATTTCTTATACTGTCTTACGGCAAAGTGTTCCGGGTCTTTTTCTTCCAGACGTTCAAACATGAGGTCAACGGGGGACTGAAATTCCGGGTCGTCCTCGCGGACTTCGCTTGCGTTAATCATTTCAAGCAGCGTGGTAAAGTTCTTTTCGTCCTCCGGGGCTTCATACCAGATATAGCCGATAAGGGCGCAGTAAAAGAGCCGTTCCGACTTTACCCAGAAATCCTCCCCGGATTTTTCCCCGTCGCCTTTGGTATTGGCGATTATGGTATTTACCAGTTTCAGAATGTCTTTTTCGCTGCGGATATAGGCGAATGGGTTATAGTGCATGGACTTCTTAAAGTTTATGGTGTTCAGCACTTTTATCTTGTACCCGCCCCGCTGCAAGAGCTTCCCGCACTCGACTAATACGGTTCCTTTCGGGTCGGTTACGACGTATGAGCTGTGCATTTGCATTAAGTTCGGCTTTACAAAAAAGCGGGTCTTGCCGGAACCGGAGCCGCCAATGACAAGGATATTTTTATTCCTTGCGTACTTCGGCTGCTTCGGGCGGCTGCTCATCATCAGCCGTTCCGTCTGGGTCAGCAGCACGTTATTTTCAAATACCGGGTCGATATAGGGCTTTATATCTTCGGCGTTGCCCCAACGGGCAGAGCCGTACTCTATGCCCTTGCGGTATTTCTTCGCGTTCTTGCCCTTGAAGTAGACAATCAGCCGGATAAGCACCGCCCCCGCTGCGCCCATGAGTAAATCCATAGGGTGTAGGCTCGGCGCGGCACTTGAAAAGGCAGCGGAAAAGCCCGTCCCAAGAGAGAGCAGCTTTTCGGAAAGGTCAGCCCCCGGCGATAAGCGGAACGCCTGCGCCGCCTTGTCAAAGAGCCAGACAAAGAGCAGGTACGGGAGATTTTGAAGTATCAGTTTTTTGAAGTTTATGTTGCTCAACGGTCAATCCCCCTTTCCTTTTTCTTCGTCTGCTCCCTCCCCGCGTTAAGCTGCTTTGCTTTCTCCCGGAAAACGGCTAACGCTTTACGGATAGAGGGCTTTTTCTCCTTTGAGAGCTTCTTTGCGGAAAACTCCTTAAAGGCTGCGGTCAGCGCGTCGGCGTCCCGGCTTTTGAAGAACACAAGGTAACGGGGCGGGGTTTCCGTCGCGTCCTTTTTCAGCGCAAAGTCAATCCCGTATTTCTTCGCCGTACCCTCAAAGGCTTTGATATTGTCCTTTGTGATTTCAATATTGGAAACGCCCGCGTTCTGCTTCATAAGCTGCTTTAAGGTCTGCTTTCCATGCGGCATTTGCCGTTTGTCTGCCTGCTTTTTGAGCTGTGCAAGAAAAAACTTCATGGACTTTTGCAGCACTTCCGCAGACAGCTTCCCGGTCTTGATAGACAGGGCAACCACTTTTTCGTTGATTTCATCTTGCATTTATCGTCCTCCTTTCGCGGTTTTTAGGGTGGTACGCCGCTTCGGGGCAGGAAAAAAGGGCGTCCGTTCTCTGCGTCGCCCTTAAATCCGCACCCGCAGCCCGTTCAAGTCCTCGGCGCGGACACCCACCAGATACCAGTTCTGCCCGTACTCGATACGGGTCGGCTTCCATTTGCCCCTTACGAATACTTCCAGACAGTCGCCGCAATGCAAGCCCCCGTAGTAGGCGTTGAGGTCAAAACGAATGTCGTAACGGTCGGTCAGTTCGTCAAATACCAATGCTCCGGTTCTCTGTGCCATAAAAAAATCCTCCTTTTTCTGTTTACAGGCTTTCGCCCTCGTTGCAGGAATAATAGTCCGGGTCGCCGTACTGTGGCTGTTTCGGGGCAAGTGCGCCCTTTGCCATGTCGTGGGCGACAAGGGAAGTATAGTAATTGCCGATAGTGGACGGGGCATTGAAAAGCACCGCCCGTAAATACTGCTTGATGTTGCGGATTTTCGTGGTGTTCTCCCGCATACAGTCAAGGGCAAAGCGGATATGTTCGCTGTCCAGTTTCATAAACTTTGACTTCACAAGCTCTGCCGGGTAGTCGTCCCCGGCGATACGGATTGTCTTTCTCCTTGTGCATACCGTTTCAAGGATAAGGTCAACCACTTCATCTAAGCGGTCGTGGTCGTAGGGCATATCCTGTTTGAGAATGTCATAGCTGATGTTGTCCTTGATGATTTCCTCATACACCCGGTATGCGTCATTCGCTTCCTTTCGCTTCCGTTCCGGCGGCGCAGCCGCTTGTCCCTCTAAGGGAGAGGGGTTAGGGGAATGGAAAGGAATGGAATCGGTATTTTGTGTATCTGTATTTGGTTTTTCTTTTTTTGGTAAGTTAGTTTTTAATATATCTTTATTTAATTGCGTTGGATTTTCCTGCGTAGGTTTTTCCAACGTAGGTTTTTCCTGCGTTGGATTTTCCAATGTTGGATTTTCCAACGTAGGTAAATCCGGCGCAGGCGGTAGCTGCGGCTGCTCATAAATCACATAGTCGGCACCCCGCAGGCGTCCTTTCCCGTCGCGTTCTCTTGAACGGACGATATACCCGGCGCGTTCCAGTTCCCGCACCGCTTCCCGGATAGCGTCGATTTGCTCCCGGTTGATAAGGGATAAGCCCTTTAGGGTGTAGTCCCAATCTTCGGGAAGCGACAGCATTTGAGAGAGCAGCCCTTTTGCCTTTAGGGTCAGCTCCTTGTTTCGTAAGTGGTGGTTGCTCATTACGGTGTAGCCAGTGTTTCGCTCCACTCTGAAAACTGCCATAGCGTTTCAGCTCCTTTGCTGTGGATTTGTTATGCAGTAGAACAGGGATTTTGAGGGAAAAGGTATCTTTCCCTTGCCTGTTAAGTTTCCCGTTCTGGAAGCCGCATAAATCAAGGCTTTTTCTGCCCCTACTGCGTAACATGAAGGCATAAAAATAGCGGCGTTCCTGTTCTCCCGGCGTGGGAGTGAGAAACGCCGCCTTTGCGGTTCGATATTCAATTTTTGTACAATACCTGCTTGTCTGTTATCGAAAGCCTTTATTTTCTTGTGTTTAAAAAAGTATCGTTATCTAACCTCATCTTTCCAGCGGCCCGGATTTCAAGCCATGCTTGCAGACATTGAAGCCGGGAAAGTCGGCACCGTCATAGTCAAGGACATGAGCAGGCTGGGGCGTAATTACTTGCAGGTGGGATTTTACACGGAAATGCTGTTCCCTCAAAAGGGCGTGCGTTTTATCGCTGTCAATGACAACGTGGACAGCGCAAACGGCGGCATGGACAATGATTTTACCCCTCTGCGGAACTTATTTAACGAATGGCTGGTGAGAGATACGAGCAAGAAAATCAAGGCAGTAAAGAAAGCAAAAGGCATGAGCGGCAAGCCTGTAACCAGCAAGCCAGTCTATGGCTATCTCATGGACAAGGACGAGAACTATATCGTTGACGAGGAAGCCGCCCCGGTTGTCCGGCAGATTTACCAGCTTTGCCTTGCGGGAAATGGCCCGACCAAGATTGCCCGTATGCTGACGGAGCAGCAAATCCCCACGCCGGGGACGCTGGAATACCGCAGGACGGGCAGCACCCGACGCTACCACCCCGGCTATGAGTGCAAGTGGGCGACAAACACCGTCGTCCATCTGCTGGAAAACCGGGAGTACACT
>UMBG01036524.1_pt1 | contig 17356 bp, 9 predicted proteins | sample 1963931 | NCBI WGS metagenome assembly UMBG01 (sample SAMEA4835938, study PRJEB28245) | human gut metagenome | biome: gut microbiome; material: fecal sample | place: Denmark | collected 2008 | reverse complement strand
TTGCCCTGGAAGATATGGTTATCGATCATAGCTGCCAGTAAGTTGTTAGCTGCGCCGATTGCATGGAAGTCACCTGTGAAGTGAAGGTTGATGTCTTCCATAGGAACAACCTGTGCATATCCGCCGCCTGCTGCACCGCCTTTAACACCGAATACCGGTCCTAAGGATGGCTCACGAAGAGCTACCATAACACTCTTGCCAAGTCTCTGCATACCATCTGCAAGACCTACAGTAGTAGTAGTTTTACCTTCTCCTGCAGGAGTTGGGTTGATAGCTGTAACGAGGATTAATTTTCCGTCCTTCTTATCGCTTTCTTTCAGAAGATTGTAGTCGATTTTTGCTTTGTATTTTCCGTACTGCTCCAGATATTTGTCGTCAATACCTGCTTTTTCTGCAATCTGAGTAATTGGAAGCATCTCGCATTCCTGTGCAATTTCAATGTCTGATTTGAATCCCATAATTGTTTTTCTCCTTTCGTTTCCGCATAACATGAAAAACTTCTGTTGCTGTTCACTCCGCGATCAGCAACAATTATTAATTGAAAGAAGTATCGGCCGGTCTGTCTGACATTTCTGATTTCTGCTCCGGAAATTATAAAAAAAGGCCAGTATCTGAATACTTCAAATACTGCCCAGACGGTCGGCGTCCACAAACCTCCGACTCCACGTGGTTTGCACTCCACTCTTTCCGTCAGTACTCGAAGGTTCTTTCAATTGATGAATACAATATATCATTTTGAGAAAAAAATGTCAAGAAAATTTTTGTTGAAACGTCAAAAAATGTGAGTAAACTGGATAAAAGTTGTGCAAATTGATAAGAGAAAAGAAGCGTAATCCCTGGTAATGAAAGAAAATGTGTTTCCTCAAGGAAATGAATTGTTAAAAAATAAACAAAGTTTTTCCTGATAAATGAAGAAAATATCAAAAGAAGGTAAAGCCTGTGCAAAATATGGAAAATGGAATTGACAACAGTTAAAGAGGTATGTTATTCTCATCTTTAGTATGAAAAGACACTATCGTTTTCATGCAAATATTTGCTCACATTCAGAGACAGTTTCTGAATGTTAAGCCATACGGACAGGCGGGGCAGTTGCCGGGTGGGGAAACACCACATTATTGATTGAGTTAGAAGCTCAAATTTTATAAGTTGATTACTTTATAATAATCAGTGCGTAAGCACACATCATCTTGTGAAACGGTCAATAAGAGCATAGCATATATTTGCCAGCGATTGAAGACGACAGCAGTCATGAATATTTCAGAATACGGGAACAGGCACAGGATACAGACGGATTTATACGGGAAATCCGGTCAGTATATAAAGAGACAGAGCCTGAGAAATTCTATAGATCATGAGAGAAGCAGATGGTGAATGAACTTATCTGCTTCTTTTTTTGTGCAGATATAGCAAATATATATAGAAATAATTGAATCATTGTGCCGGTTTGAGGCAGTATACAATTGCTGAATGATAGAACTGTATTTGCCGGTACATGACGACAGGAAAAGAGGAACATGTCAAATGGATTATGAAAGACAACAGCATGCGCCCATATATGAAGCACTGGAACGTTTCCGAAAGAAGAGAGTCGTTCCCTTTGATGTGCCGGGACATAAAAGAGGAAGAGGAAATCCGGAGCTTGCACAGTTGCTGGGAGAGAAATGTGTGGGGCTGGATGTTAATTCTATGAAGCCGCTGGACAATCTCTGCCACCCGGTTTCGGTGATCAGAGAAGCGGAGGAGCTTGCAGCAGATGCTTTTGGCGCAGCGCATGCATTCCTTATGGTAGGAGGAACCACATCTGCAGTGCAGAGCATGATCCTGTCTGTCTGCAAGGCAGGGGATAAGATCATTCTGCCGCGAAATGTACATAAAAGTGCCATCAATGCCCTGGTACTGTGCGGTGCAATTCCGGTTTATGTAAACCCGGAGGTGAATGCGCAGCTGGGCATTTCCCTTGGCATGGAAGTCAGTCAGGTGGAGAAGGCTATGGATGAGAATCCGGATGCGGTGGCAGTTCTTGTAAATAACCCTACCTATTATGGAATCTGTTCGGATCTGCGGACTATCGTAAAGAAGGCTCATGCAAGAGGAATGAAGGTGCTGGCAGATGAGGCTCATGGAACCCATCTTTATTTCGGCAGAAACCTTCCTGTATCCGGAATGGCGGCAGGTGCTGACATGGCGGCAGTTTCCATGCACAAATCCGGCGGAAGTCTGACACAGAGTTCGCTGCTGCTTTTGAATAAGAGTATGAATGCAGAGAAAGTGCGCCAGATCATCAATCTGACTCAGACCACAAGCGCTTCTTATCTTCTGTTGTCCAGTCTGGATATCTCCAGAAGAAATCTGGCACTCAGGGGAGAGGAATCCTTTGAAAAGGTTGCAGGGATGGCGCAGTATGCCAGAGAGGAGATCAATGAGATCGGCGGTTATTATGCATATGGTATGGATCTGATCAATGGAACCAGTGTTTTTGATTTTGATGTTACAAAACTCTCTATTTATACACTGGGAAATGGGCTGGCAGGTATTGAAGTTTATGATCTTCTCAGAGATGAATATGATATTCAGATCGAGTTTGGAGATATCTGTAATATTCTGGCTTACATTTCCATCGGAGACAGGCTTCAGGATATTGAGAGACTGGTAGGGGCATTGGCTGATATTGAACGTCTGTATAAGAAGGACAGCACAGGTATGCTTTCCGGGGAATATATCGCACCTGCAGTGGTGGCGTCTCCACAGCAGGCATTTTATGCGGAGAAAGAATCTCTGCCCATGGAACAGGCGGCAGGCAGGATCAGTGGTGAATTTGTTATGTGTTATCCTCCGGGAATCCCGATTCTTGCTCCTGGGGAAATGGTGACACAGGAAATTGTAGAATACATTCTTTATGCAAGAGACAAAGGCTGTTCCATGCAGGGAATGGAGGATCCGAAGGTAGAACGTCTTCAGGTCCTGAAAGGGGGTATCTGATCATGGAATTATGGTATTCCGAGTTCCATACAGGAAATGTAAAGCTTTCTGTCCGGATTAACCGACAGTTATTTTCAGGGGAAAGTGAATTTCAGAGAATCGATGTGTTTGAGTCTGAAGAATTTGGGAGATTTGTGGCTCTGGACGGTGAGATTGTATTCTCTGATAAAGATGAATTTATTTATGATGAGATGGTTACGCATGTGCCAATGACAGTACATCCCAATGTAAAAAATGTTCTGATCATCGGCGGCGGTGACGGTGGAGTTGCCAGAGAACTGATCCATTATCCACAGATTGAGAGCATTGATGTGGTGGAATCCGATAAAATGTTTGTGGATGTATGTGCGGAGATGTTTCCGGATATTGCCCAGGGACTGAAGGATGAGAGAGTCAACATTTATTATGAAGACGGCCTTCGGTTCCTGCGGAATAAAAAGGCCAGATATGACCTGATCATCAATGATTCCACAGATCCGCTGGGACATACAGAGGGACTTTTTACAAAGGAATTCTACGGAAGCTGTTATAAGGCTCTCAGAGATGACGGAATCATGGTTTATCAGCATGGAAGTCCTTTTTATGATGAGGATGAGGTGGAATGCAGAAAGATGCACAGAAAGGTATTCCGGTCATTTCCGGTGAGCAGGGTTTATCAGGCACATATCCCTACCTGTCCCTCGGGATACTGGCTTTTTGGATTTGCATCAAAGAAATATCATCCACTGGAAGATTTCAGGCCGGAGAGGTTTGATAATCTTAATATAGAAACATGGTATTATACAACAAACCTTCACAGAGGAGCATTTATGCTTCCAAAATATGTAGAAGATTTACTGGAAGAGGAGGAAAACAGTTTATGAGCAGATTATTGGTAATCGGATGTGGTGGGGTAGCTTCAGTGGCAATTCGCAAATGCTGTCAGAACAGCGATGTTTTTACAGAGATTATGATCGCAAGCAGGACAAAGGAAAAATGCGATGCACTCAAAGAGAAGATTGAAAGTACAACGAAGACAAAAATTGAGACAGCAAAGATAGATGCGGATAATGCAGCAGAGGTCGCAGAATTGATCAGAGCCTATAAGCCGGATGCTGTCCTGAATGTGGCACTTCCATATCAGGATCTTACCATCATGGATGCATGTCTGGAAGCCGGCGCGGATTATATTGATACTGCCAATTATGAAGCAGAGGATACAGAAGATCCCACATGGCGTGCAATCTATGAAAAGAGATGTAAAGAAAAAGGCTTTACTGCATATTTCGATTATTCCTGGCAGTGGGCTTATGATGAGAAATTTAAGGAAGCAGGACTGACTGCTCTTCTGGGAACCGGTTTTGATCCGGGTGTTACCAGTGTATTTAGTGCCTATGCCCTGAAGCATTATTTTGATGAAATCCATACCATTGATATTCTGGACTGTAACGGCGGTGATCATGGATATCCTTTTGCCACAAACTTTAACCCGGAGATCAATCTTCGAGAGGTTTCCGCAAATGGTTCCTACTGGGAAGACGGACATTGGGTAGAAACAGAGCCTATGGAATTTAAATCTGTCTACGATTTCCCTGAGGTAGGAAAGAAGGATATGTATCTTCTTCATCATGAAGAGATTGAATCACTGGCAAAAAATATTCCGGGAGTACAGAGGATCCGTTTCTTTATGACATTCGGACAGAGCTATCTGACACATATGAAATGTCTGGAAAATGTAGGAATGCTTTCCACCGCACCTGTGGAATTTAATGGACAGGAGATCGTGCCGATTCAGTTTTTGAAAGCTCTTCTGCCGGATCCTGCATCTCTGGGTCCGAGAACAGTGGGTAAAACAAATATCGGCTGTATTTTCACAGGTGTTAAGGACGGAAAAGAGAAAAGTATTTATATTTATAATGTATGTGATCATCAGGAATGCTATAAAGAGGTGGAATCCCAGGCAATCTCCTATACAACAGGTGTTCCGGCTATGATCGGTTCCATGATGGTAGTGACCGGACAGTGGAAGAAGCCGGGTGTATTTAATGTGGAAGAATTTGATCCGGATCCATATATGGAAGCACTGAACAAATGGGGACTTCCATGGAAAGTCTGCGAAGATCCTGAACTGGTAAAGGTCTGGAAAGCCAATGAAGATTGATCAACTGCAAACTCCCTGCTATGTGATCGATGAGAAGAAGATGCGGGAGAATCTGGAGATTTTGAAAAAAGTCCAGGAGGATACCGGGTGTAAGATCCTTCTGGCGCAGAAAGCGTTTTCCGGCTTTGCTCTGTATCCCATGATCGGAAAATATCTGGCAGGTACCACTGCCAGCGGTCTGTTTGAGGCAAGGCTTGGATATGAAGAGATGGGGAAAGAGAATCATGTTTTTTCCCCTGCTTACCGTACAGAAGATATAGAGGAACTGGATCGGATCTGTGACCATATTATCTTTAATTCCACAGAACAGCTGAAGAAATTTAAAGAAGTGTGTACCGGAGCCAGTCTGGGACTCCGTATTAATCCGGAATGCTCCACTCAGGGGGATCATGCGATCTATGATCCCTGTGCGCCGGGTTCAAGGCTGGGGGTTACCAGAGAGAACTTTGACGGGGAATGTCTGAAATGGATCGACGGACTGCATTTTCATACGCTCTGCGAACAGAATGCGGATGACCTGGAGAAAACATTGCAGGCGGTAGAGGAGAAGTTTGGAGAATTTCTGTCTGAGGTTTCCTGGCTGAATATGGGCGGCGGACATCATATTACCAGAGAGGATTATGATGTAAAGCTCCTGGAAAAATGTATTCAGCATATGAAGGAAACCTATGATCTGGATATTTATCTGGAGCCCGGGGAGGCTGTTGCCCTGAATGCTGGATATCTGGTGACAGAGGTTATGGACATTGTGGAAAATGAGATCAGAACGCTGATTTTGGATGCTTCTGCAGCCTGCCATATGCCGGATGTGCTGGAGATGCCCTATCGTCCGCCTCTTAAGGACAGCGGGGAAGCAGGGGAGAAGGCATATACCTACCGCTTATCTTCCTGCACCTGCCTGGCAGGAGATGTAATCGGAGATTATTCCTTTGACAGAGAGATCCGGATCGGGGACAAGCTGTATTTTATGGATATGGCGATTTATTCTATGGTGAAGAATAATACATTTAACGGTATGCCGCTGCCGGATATTGCGGTTATGCATGAGGACGGAGAGTGTGAGGTTATCAGACATTTCGGATACGAAGACTTTAAGAGCCGGCTTTCCTGATATCTGCCGGGCTATCAAAGAAAAGGAGACAGACATGGAAGTTACAGAGAAGAACAGAACAAAATATCGTATGCCCGGAGAATTTGAGCCTCATGAGGGATGTGTGATGATCTGGCCGGAACGTCCCGGTTCCTGGAATTATGGGGCAAGGGAAGCACAGAAAGCATTTGTGAAAGTTGCAGAGGCTATTGGAGTGAGCGAAAAGGTGTATATGCTGGTTTCCAAAGCTCAGATGGAGAATGCAAAGAATCAGCTTGGGAATGTTTCCGGTGTGACTTTGCTGGAATGCGAGACAGATGACGCCTGGGCCAGAGATGTGGGAGCAACCATGGTTCTGGATGAGAAAGGGGCAGTCTGTGGAGTTGACTGGCAGTTTAATGCCTGGGGAGGTACCTTTGACGGGCTTTACCGGAACTGGGAGAAGGACGACAGGGTGGCTGCCTTTATCTGCAGGACTCTCGGTTGCCCATGTCTGGATGCCAGACCTTTTGTGCTGGAGGGCGGTTCCATCCATTCTGACGGAGAGGGGACTCTGATCGTTACAGAGGCCTGTCTTCTGAGTCAGGGACGCAATCCTCAGATGAGCAGGGAACAGATAGAGGAACAGTTGAAGTACTGGCTCGGTGTCCACAAGATTATCTGGCTTCCATGTGGAATATATCAGGATGAAACCAATGAGCATGTGGATAACGTGTGCGCTTTTGTAAGGCCCGGAGAGGTTGTGCTTGCATGGACAGAGGATGAGACAGATCCGCAGTATGCCATGTCTCTGGCTGATCTGAAGGTGCTGGAACAGGAAACAGATGCAAAAGGCAGAAAATTTAAGATTCATAAGCTTCCGATTCCTCAGAAACCGGTCTGCCTTACCCGGGAAGATGTGGATGGCTTTGTGTTTGAAGAGGGAGAAGACGAACGGGAAGCAGGAGAACGGATGGCTGCCAGTTACGTGAATTTCTATATTTCCAATGGAGGGATCATCCTTCCACAATTTGGGGATGAAAATGACAAAAGGGCAGTGGAGATTCTGCAGAAGTGTTTTCCTGAAAGAAGGATTTATCCCATTGATGCCAGAGCCATCATTGTCGGCGGTGGAAATATTCACTGTATCACCCAGCAGATTCCCGGAAAAAATATCTGACCTTGATGCAGAAAAACTTTGAGAGTCATGTGTTTGAGGGTTATTACCTGAAAGTTATGAAAAAACTTACTTATGTAAACAGGAGCAGGAGGAACAGACAGGATGAGAAATGTAACAGTGGCAGCAGTTCAGATGAGATGCAGTAAAAGTGTGGAGAAAAATATTGCCCATGCAGAGGAACTGGTGCGTCAGGCAGCAGCAAAGGGAGCTGAGATTGTTCTTCTTCCGGAGCTTTTTGAACGGCCCTATTTCTGCCAGGAGCGCAGATATGAGTATTATGAATATGCGCAGACTGCAGAGGAAAACCCTGCAGTGCGTCATTTCAGCAGGGTAGCGGCAGAGCTGGGGATTGTGATCCCGGTCAGTTTTTATGAAAAAGAGGTCAATAATACCTATAACAGCGTTGCGGTTCTGGATGCAGATGGGAAGAATCTCGGCGTTTACCGGAAAACACATATTCCGGATGACCATTATTATCAGGAAAAATTCTATTTCACACCGGGAGATACCGGTTTTAAGGTTTTTGATACCAGATTTGGAACCATCGGAGTTGGAATCTGCTGGGATCAGTGGTTCCCGGAAACAGCAAGATGTATGGCGCTGCAGGGAGCAGAGCTTCTCTTTTATCCCACTGCCATCGGCAGTGAACCCATCCTGGAATGCGACAGCATGGAACACTGGAGAAGATGTATGCAGGGACACGCTGCCTCCAATCTGATCCCTGTGATCGCTGCCAACAGAATCGGTGAGGAAACAGTAGAGCCATGTCCGGAAAACGGAATGCAGAAATCTGCTCTTAATTTTTATGGATCCTCTTTTATCACAGACAACACAGGTGCTCTCTGCGCAGAACTGCCCGGAGGGGAAGAGGGGGTGCTTGTAAGCACTTTTGACCTGGATGCATTAAAGGCAGACAGACTGAACTGGGGACTTTTCAGAGACCGCAGACCGGAGATGTATGCAAAAATTGTCGGGAAATGACATACGAGCCAAACCTCCATTGCCGCAGGCAATCTGGAATGAATTTTGGCTCAGTTACTGAGAACGGAGTGAACAGTAACTGAGTTTATAAGAATTTCATAAAAAGTTTATGATTATATTAGTTGCTACCTGCGGTATATATGGTAAAATAAGAGTACGAACGTTACTGATAACGGAGCGAGCAGTAGAGTTTTGACATGTATTTCTGGCAAAATGGAGTGTAGAAGATGAACAGAAAAGAATTTTTGGAAATCCTGAGAAGCCAGCTTGCCGGTCAGATGCAGGAGGGCAGAGCAGCAGCACATATCAGGTATTATGAAGATTATATACAGTCTCAGGTACGTGGCGGACGTTCAGAGCAGGAAGTACTGCAGGAACTGGGAGACCCGCATCTGATAGCAAAAACTCTGATCGATACAGATGATGGAAGTACACAGGAAGATTACGGAGAGTATTCTTCTTACGGAAGTAGTTATGGCAATGAGACAGAGCTTCCTCATCAGCAGGAGAAAAGATGGAAAAAAGTAATCGATCTTTCTACCTGGCATGGCAGGGCTGTTGTTATTGCAGCGGCGGCTGTTATAATTGTTTTACTGATACTGATAATCGGAGTTGCGATTCCGTTTTTTATTATTCTTGCAATTATTCTTTATTTTCTTTCATGGCTGAAGAAAAGAAATGATCAATGAAAATCTGTGCAGGGTTTCAGAAAAGGAACCCTGCGCAGAATCTTAAAAATCTTAAGTGGAAACGTTCTTGTTTCACGATATTAATTCCCCTTGAATATTTATAATCATACATTTCAACTTATTTCTATTCTTTAATCCTGCCAGGTGCAGGGAAAAATCCCACATTCATTTTTATATTTTTTGTTCGGAAAGGAGACGGAAAATGAAACACAATTTCAAACTGAAAGAACGCCTTGGAGCTTTGCTGCTTGCAATGCTTTTTATTCTGCAGGCAATTCTGGGGCTTGTGCCTGTCTGCGTAACCCAGGCGGCACCGTTAACTGTAGAAACATGGGACAGTGACAAGGTTGTAGATTATGGTTATCGCTTTAACATGAAGTTTCAGCCCGGAATTACCACATATGAATCTTTTGGGTGTGATAATCTGGACAGGGAAGCTTTTTCAGACAATGGAAAAAGCGAACGTGACACAGAGTGCGTTCGTGTAGGAGAGGACTATAAAGCCGGAAGCGCAGGGATGCGTTATAACAATGTAGGAAAAGATGGAAATGGAAATATTGTTGATGTCAGACTCATCCTTGTGGGAGTAGAGAATGCAGAACCCCGCTATGATCTGCGCACTGCAGAATCAATTGTTCAGAATAAAGGCGGAGCTACGTTTGCCTGGAAAGATAATGAAGCTTATCCGATGGTTGGTTTTTCCAAAAACAGTATCGGTGTATTTATTTATTCTGTAGGATACGCAAAGGTTAAGTTTCAGTTTCTGAAGCATGGAACAGAAGAAACACTGCCGATCAGTGGTCATGGAACCATACGTGATATTGATGCGGGACAGGGAGTCCGTATTCCGTCAGACAGCAGTCTGGATAATGCATATGTTCTGAAAAACAATGATTATCTGACGGTAGATGGAAATTCTGTAAGCTCACCCCTTGGTTCCGTTGAGCCGGATGATCCGAGAGGATGGCTGAATCTTTTTTATAATACAGATAATTTTACGGTAGAGTTCTGTCATCAGTTCAGACTGGATAAATGGGATAAAAGTCGTGAAGATGCCATTGCAAAAGCCGGTTCTCAAGAAAGATGGGCAGAGATTACAAGAAATAAATATCTGGATCCATCAGGCAACAGTTATTGTCCGAACTTTAAAGGACAGAAATACTGCAAAGCATATGCATATTTTGATTTTACATCCTATTGTTTCGGTGATGTTGAGATGAAAAAAGCACCTGAGAAACGTGTGGGAGAGGCAAACTGTACATGGGAACAGGCAGCTGCCGCATCAAAAGAAAAACCTTTTGGCATTCGTCAGGGACAGGAATTTCAGTATATGATCCGGGCAGAGGTGACACCCAATAGACTGAAATCCTTTGTGGTACAGGATATACTTGAGGATTGTCTTGTTATAGAGGATGCATCTAAGGTCAGTATTGTGAATGATGCAGGGCAGACAGTGACAGACTGGTTTGATGTTGCTGTTGAAGGACAGAAAGTGACCTGCAGGGCCAAAGCAGAGAGCCTTCAGGATGAAGCATTTACAGATAATCAGACTTACACATTTACTTTAAAAGTACGCCAGAGACCGGAATCAGAAATCAACATTTCAAAATACCTTGCAGAGGATGGATACAGTATTCTTGTACCAAACCATGCATCCATGAGTTATGAACGTACAAACGGAAGCGGAGATACAATGGATACGGAAACAGTGTGGGTAAAGGGTGTGATTCCACCGGAACTGGATGTAAAGAAAAATACTTCTCAGTATGAATGGAAAACGGGAGATATCATAGATTATGAGGTTCTGGTTTCTCAGACAAAACAGGATGTAAAAGCAGTAAATGTTGTTATTACAGACGAGCTTCCATCATGTCTGCAGCTTCTGGAAGGGCAGTATGCTGTAGAGACAAGTCAGGGAGGTGAGAACTGTACGCTTACCGGACAGGGAGAAAATGGATGGAAAGCAGAGTGTCCGTCCCTGAAGTATGGGGAGACGATCACAATCCGTTTTAAATGTCAGGCATCTGCGGATTCCAATGGACAGGAATGGGAAAATATTGTGACTGCAACAGCGGATAATCTGATCAATCCTGAGACAGGAGAACAGGAATCCAGAAAGGATATGGCAGAAGTATGGCCGAACAGTCCACAGCTTGAAATTGATAAAACAGCAGACAAATATGAATGGCAGGCAGGAGAGCAGGTAGCTTACCGGATCGTGGTGAATAATGTAACGGCAGGAACAATTGCAAAAGATGTAACTATTACTGATATTGGTCTTCCGCAGGGACTGGTTCTGGCAGGTGGTGCACAGAGCATGGAAGTACTGGGAGTCCAGCAACAGGTAAACTATCCTGTACCGGATAAGAAAACAGGACAGGCATATGAAGCGAGACCTGTGGATTCTCAGTTGAATGCAGATGAGAACGGATTTTCCTTTTATTGTTCTTATGTACCATACAGTCAGCCTGTAACGATTATTTTCCATTGTATCGCACAGGAAGAGGCAAATGGACACGAAAGCGTAAATGCAGCAACTGTAAAAGCTGCCAATACAGATGAGAGATCTGATGATGCAGAAGTATATGTAAATTCAGGAGAATTCTGGATTGAGAAATCTGCAGATCATTATGAATGGCAGGTCGGAGAACAGGTACAGTACAATGTGGTGGTGGAGAATAAAAAAGCAGGTACAGTGGCCCGGAACGTAACTGTCTGGGATACCGGTATGCCGGCAGGACTTGCGCTTTCATCGGCAGAGGATGTATCGGTAAGCGGAATCCCACAGAATATTACGCAGCTGACAGCAGGGACCGAAGATGTTTTGAATCAGCTCAATCCGGAATTTTATAATGAGACATCAGAGAAACCGGTGAATTATGAATTTCTTCAGGAGGGAAGCGGATGGAGACTGAATATTTCAGATCTTCCGGCAAATACTCCGGTTATGATTTCTTTCCTTTGCACAGTTACGGAAGCGGCAAATGGAATGGAAAGCATTAATGTTGCCAATGTGCAGGCGCAGAATGCCCCTGTTTCGCAGGATGACGCAGAAGTGTATGTAAATACAGCAGTTCTTTCTATTGAGAAAAGTTTTCAGAATCCATATCTGGCAGCTGGGGACGGACGTGCGGAAAATGAATTTCGGGTAGGAGAACAGGTGAATTATCAGGTTACGGTTAATAATCTTCAGAAGGGATCTATCGCAAGAAATCTTGTGATCAGTGATCTTTCCCTTCCTGAAGGGCTGGTTCTGGACGGAGCTGAAGATGCTGTTACTGTAAGCGGTGTTCCGGCTGTTATTCAGAATCCGGTGGCAGGAACTGATGATGCAGGAAATCAGCTGAATCCGGAAAATTATAAAGAAACAGTGGAAAAACCGGTCAGCTGTCAGGTTACACGTCAGGGAACCGGATGGATCGTGACGATTTCAGATCTTCCGTATCAGACACCTGTGACTGTTAATTTCCGCTGTACTGCGCAGGAAAGCGTAAATGGGATGGAGATTGTAAATACAGCACAGGCATATGCAGATAATGCACAGAAAGTAAAGGACTCCTCAAAAATCTGGGTGAACTCGCCTGTTCTTAAAGTAGAAAAGACGACGGACAAACCATTTTACAAATATGGTGATATTATTACATACCGCATTGTCCTGACACAGGAGCATACCGGATGTGTGGCGCGTAATGTTACTCTGCAGGATGTGATCGATACTCAGGGAGTACGTCTTCTGAAGGATTCGGTGATTCTGGTGGATGAGAAAGGAAATGTGGCAGATGCTGATGTACAGATCAATGATGATAATACTTTCCTGATGTCAACAGGCAGGACACTGGTCAGGGACAGCAGATATAGTATCTGCGATAATGATAAAGGCGGTCTTTTTGAGCAGGTAATGTATAATCCTCTGGACTGTCAGGAACAGAAAAGTATGATCGTGGAATATCAGGCAGCAGTGATTGATGCAGCCCTGGCAGGACAGAAAGTGCACAATACTGCAGTTGCAGACAGCAGTGAAAAGATACCTGCAACCGGGGAAACAGAGACAGAGGTACACAGTCCGATTCTGAAAATTGTGAAGGAATCAGATAAGAAAGAGTATGCGTCCGGTGAGAAAGGATACTATAAGCTGACAGTAAGACAACTGCGTGAGGATGTCACAGATCAGAATATTGTTATCGAAGATAAACTGGAAACCCAAGGGGCTTCCATTGTAAAAGACAGCATTTTTGTGAAGAAAAACGGCATAGAGCTGAAAGATGCCAAAATAGAGGCAGATGATACAGGATTTGTAATTCAGACAGGAGCATCGTTGTCAGATATGGATAAAATTGAAGTCTGCTATGAAGTGGTATTTAAAACAGAAAGCACAGAGCCTGAAAAAATTGTAAACACAGCGAAAGCAAGAGGAGATATTTCACCGGAAACTGCGGCGCAGCAGGAGGTATATGTGAAAACAAAAGCAGAACCCACTGCCACACCAACACCGTCTGCCACACCGAAACCAACAGAAACACCAAAGCCGACAGAGACACCAAAACCTACAGAAGTACCGAAACCGACGGAGCAGCCAAAAGCCACACCAAAACCATCTGTACCGGGAACCTGCCCGAAAATGACTCCTGTACCGACGAAAGCACCGTTGGCATCTTACAATGGTGGAAATAATGGAGGCACAACTTCCGGAAACGGAGGCAGCAGTTACGGAAATTCGGGTGGATACGGAAGCTATCAGGGTGGTTCCATGGCAGGAAGTTCTAAAACAGGAGATGTCAGACCGTTTAAAATGATGGCTGTTCTTGGACTCCTCGGAGTGGGACTGCTGACAGGAGGTGTGGTGATCTACAGAAGAACTGTTTCCGGGAAAAGAAATATAAAGGGTATGCCGCGGAAATGAAAAAACTCAGGACATTTGCAGTAAGTATGATCATAGCAGCAATTGGGCTTCTTATATATTGTGCCGGTTTCTATATAAAAAGTTATGAACAGAATCTTGCAGCAAAGCAGGAATATGCAGAGCTTTCCCGGATGGCAGGGATGAAGAACAGAGAAGATGCCGGATTATTGGCAGATGGCAAAAAAACTGATGAAGACAGCAGTACAGAAAACAGTGAAAAAAAACGCAGAAAAAAACAGAGAAGATTTTCTAAATCAAAAAACAAAAACCACGCAGATGAAATCAGGGAATCCTTCGGGATTTCCTGGGAAAATTTAAGAAAGATCAACTCTCAGACAGTTGCCTGGATTACTGTTCCGGGAGCCGATATTTCTTATCCTGTAGTTCAGGCGGCAGATGATGAATATTATCTGAAACATAATTTCAGAGGAGAGGAAGATCTGTTTGGCTGTATTTTTCTGGAACATGACATAAAAAAGAACTTTACAGATTCCCACAGTATTCTTTACGGGCATAACATAGAAGGTAATATGATGTTTGCAAATCTGAACCGTTATGAACAGCCTGAATTTCTGAAAAAATGTCCTGAAATTGAGATCACAACACCAAAAAGAAAGTTTCTGTACAAAATTTTTTCTGTGGAACAGGCATCTTCCCAAAGCCCGGCATTTGAATATGGATACAAGTTGTCCAGTCCTGCATACAGGAGACAGTTATCTATATTGAAAAATAATTCCATGTATGACACAGGAGTAGAGCCTGATGAAAGGGAGAGAATGGTGACTCTGATCACCTGTAATTCACGTCTGGATAAAGAAATACGTATGGCAGTACATGGGATTTGCCATGAATGTTATGGTATAGAAAAAGCTGAGCCGAAGTAATGTTGAAATCAATCGGATATTGGTAACTTTCGTAAAGGATGAACTGTTACTGTTCACATATCACTATCCCTCGAGGTGTTTTGGAAAAAACTAATGAAAAATCTCTCAATATTTTGTATAATTTATGCATAAAAAACAACTTGTTCGTACGTGCGTACAAGTTGTATCCTAAATACAGGAGGGAAGAAGACATGACAGATAATGGAAAGCCGAAATATTTCTCACTGATGGAACAGCTCAGAAGTGATATTATGTCAGGAGCTATCCGACCGGGAGAGAAGCTTCCTTCAGAAAACGAGCTTTCACAGAAATATTCCCTGAGTAGACATACAGTTCGTAAAGCACTGGGAATCCTGGAGCAGGACGGATATGTAGAGGCATTTCACGGAAGAGGTACTTATTGCTCTGAGAATATGCGCCATATAAAGAATTCAAAGAATATTGCGGTAGTGACCACATATATTTCTGATTATATTTTTCCGAGACTGATACAGGGAATGGATAATGTCCTTTCAGAAAGCGGTTACAGTATTATCCTGAAAAACACAGCAAACAGCAGACAGAAAGAGGCCAGATGTCTGGAGGAACTTCTGAAGAAAGACATTGATGGACTGATCATTGAACCAAGCAAAAGTGAGATGATCTGTAAACACAGAAATCTTTATCAGAATCTGGATAAATTTGAAATTCCGTATGTGTTTATTCAGGGAATCTATTCAGAAATGAGAGATAAACCTCATATTCTTATGGATGATGCACAGGGAGGCTATCTTGTAACAAAATATCTGCTGGAACTGGGACATAAAAAGATCAAGGGTTTCTTTAAGGCAGACGATATGCAGGGACTGGAGCGCCACAAGGGATATGTGAAGGCTTTACAGGAGTCAGGGATTGCCTATGATCCTGATGATGTTGTCTGGTTTCATACAGAGGACAGGAAAGTAAAACCTGCACTGATGGCAAAAGAAATGGTACAGAGCGGACAGCTTCCGGATGGAATCGTCTGTTACAATGATCAGATTGCTGTTCAGGTTATGGAAGAACTGGAGAAAATGGGAGTCAGGATACCGGATGATATTTCCATTACCGGTTATGACAATTCACTGTATGCTCAGCGAGGAAGCGGAATCACAACGATAGCTCATCCGCAGGAAAAGCTGGGAGAAATGGCAGCAGAGCTTATACTTGAGAAGATCAACGGAGTTCCTGAAGAAGAAAGTAAGGTTGAAAGACTGATTTATCCGGAACTGATCATACGGGGATCATGCAGAAAAATATTGTAAACAAATGAAATAAATAAAAAATAAATCCAGGAGGAATTTTATCATGAAAACAGGAAGAAACTATAAGTTCTGGTTTTGTACAGGTTCACAGGATCTTTACGGAGATGAGTGCTTAAGAAAAGTTGCTGAGCATTCCAGAATCATTGTTGAGGAATTAAACAAGAGCGGTGTTCTTCCATTTGAATTAGTATGGAAACCAACACTGATCACAAACGAACTGATCCGTAAAACATTTAATGAGGCAAATGCAGATGAGGACTGTGCAGGTGTTATCACATGGATGCATACTTTCTCACCGGCAAAATCATGGATCCTTGGTCTGAAAGAATACAGAAAACCGCTTTGCCATCTTCATACACAGTTTAATGAGGAGATTCCTTATGATACCATTGATATGGATTTTATGAATGAAAACCAGTCTGCTCATGGCGGTCGTGAATATGGTCATATTGTTACAAGAATGGGAATCGAAAGAAAAGTTATTGTCGGACACTGGGCAGATAAAGATGTTCAGGAAAGACTTGCTTCCTGGATGCGTACAGCAGTTGGTATCATGGAGAGCAGCCATATCCGCGTATGTCGTGTAGCAGATAACATGAGAAACGTAGCTGTTACAGAAGGTGATAAAGTAGAAGCACAGATCAAATTCGGATGGGAAGTTGATGCTTATCCTGTAAATGAGATTGCTGATTATGTAAAAGATGTAGCTAAAGGTGATGTAGATGCGCTGGTAGATGAATACTACAGCAAATATGATATTCTTCTTGAGGGAAGAGATCCGGAAGAATTTAAACGTCATGTAGCAGTTCAGGCTCAGATTGAGATCGGATTTGAGAAATTCCTGGAAGAGAAAAATTATCAGGCAATCGTTACACACTTTGGAGATCTGGGTGCTCTTAAACAGCTTCCCGGACTTGCAATCCAGAGACTTATGGAAAAAGGCTATGGATTCGGTGCAGAAGGCGACTGGAAGACAGCTGCAATGGTTCGTCTGATGAAGATCATGACAGCTGGTGTAAAAGATGCAAAAGGAACTTCCATGATGGAAGACTATACATATAACTTTGTACCTGGAAAAGAAGGAATCCTTCAGTCCCATATGCTTGAGGTATGCCCGTCTGTCGCAGATGGTAAGATTGGCATTAAAGTATGCCCGCTTTCCATGGGTGACAGAGAAGATCCGGCAAGACTTGTATTTACAAGCAAGACAGGTCCGGCTATCGCAACATCCCTCATTGATCTTGGTGACCG
>UMBG01029520.1_pt1 | contig 18782 bp, 7 predicted proteins | sample 1963931 | NCBI WGS metagenome assembly UMBG01 (sample SAMEA4835938, study PRJEB28245) | human gut metagenome | biome: gut microbiome; material: fecal sample | place: Denmark | collected 2008 | reverse complement strand
TGTAACGGCTGTTCTCCTTTATTTAATAAAGTAGGCAAGATAGAAATACCATCCATTGCTTCTTCTCTCCAATTCGAATCAACACCTAATAAGTCTACAAATGTAGGCATCATATCCCATCCGGCAGCCTGAATATGACTTATACTACCGGGTTGAATTTTTCCAGGCCAATAAGCAATATAAGGTACTCGCATACCTCCTTCGTAAAGAGCTCTTTTAAGTCCTTTCAAACGTGATTCCGTATTGAAGAAATAAGGATCGGCACCACCCTCTTGATGAGGACCGTTATCACTTGTGAAAATGAATAAAGTTTTATCGGCAATACCTTGTCGTTCAAGCTCTTCAATTATCTGACCGACATAAGTGTCCAAACGAGTAATCATCGCGGCAAATTGTGTGCGGGGGTTTAAAGCCGTCCCGTAATCACCATCAGAATAAAAAGGTTTAGGCTCATAAAACTTATTCCTATACATTTCCACAATACTGTCTTGAGGCTGTGTCAACTCAGCATGAGGTATCGTATAAGTAAAATATCCGAAAAATGCCTTGTCCTTATTATCTCTGATAAATTTAAGTGCATGCTCGTGAATCGCATCCTGTGAATAACGTCCGTTTTGATACTCCTTCGTTTTATTATTCCACAAATAATCAGGATAATATTTATGAGCTTTACGTTGACAGTTATACCCATAGAAAACATCAAACCCCATATCATTTGCTTCTCCTCCCGATCCGGGATATCCCATTCCCCATTTACCGAAACAACCTGTGACATATCCGTTTTCTTGAAAAAGATTTCCTAATGTTTTTACTTCCGGATCAAGAGGTTCCTGCCCTTCAGGTTGTATCTCTCTATTTCCACGAATTTTGGTATGTCCTGTATGCTGTCCTGTCATTAAAGATGCCCGGGAAGGAGCACTTACAGCCGTACTTGCATAAAATTGAGTGAAACTCATTCCCTGCTGCACGAGTTTCGTCAGATTCGGAGTCGAAATCATTTGCTGCCCGTAGGCCTCTATATCGCTGTAGCCCATATCGTCACATAATAAGTAAATCACATTAGGACGATCAGTAGTCGCAACGGCATCTTTCACTTGTGCTTTACATAAAGAAGACGGAAATAATAAACTGCCGGACAGATATAAAAAATATTTTGAATTCATCGGTATCTTTTCGTTTTATGAAATTAAAAAATCAAGATCTATTATAAAGTTTCAATGAAAGAGGTTTCTGTCCCTCAATCTTAACCATGAGAATAACAAACTCTTCAGGACATCTTAGTTTATATTCGCAATTTACATCAGAGGGAACAAACTCTCCTATAACCTGCCCGGAAAGATTAATCACTTTCACAGAACATTTTTCCGGAAGACCTTTCATCCGGACTATGCCATCCGACAAAAAAGCCTTCACTTGAGTAACCGAAACATTTTCCACACCGGTAGATGTAAAAGGAACACGATAAAAATACCAACCCGATCCTGTACCTACCCCAGCATTATATAAAACAATTTTCCATAAACCATCTTTTGCATTCAACAATAAACCATCGTTACCTTCATATTTTATAGAATAACTTCCGTTTGCATTACCACTGGGTTCTATGACAAACTCGCTCCCGTTTACCTCAGCAGTCAACTCTTGCGTTTCCAAAACTCCAGAACTGTAAATCTGTTTCATACTGGTTTTATTAATAATCTTAACCCTATTTCCAGAAACAGATTCTAACCTCCACAAAAATTTATCGCTTATATCAGCCGGACGTTCAGCACGTAAATTAGAAGAATATTCTCCCGTAGGATTTTCATCATAAGCGATATAACGGTTTGCTCGCTCCGTAGCCGTATGAGCATTTTTTATCTGAAACCATATCGGATTTGCTTCGGTACTCGTTTGAGGAGCAGATAACTCGGGCTCTACGGTAGAAAAAACAGCAATAATATGCATGCTCTCATTTACCGTAAAGGTGTATGCCTGATCTCGGCTTATAATATCTTGTCCAACTTTCCACCCTTCAAAATTTACAGCAGAAGAAGAGGGTTCGGCCTTCACCGTAACAGAAGAACCTTTATCATACCTACCATTTGCATTAGCAACTGTCTCAATAACCGCCGTACCTAAATTATCATTACTAGAAGAAACACTTATATAACAATCATCATGATCGGTCTTGTCCATAACATAAACAACAAAATCATACACACGTCCTCCAGAAACTGCAACATCCGGGCCTGAAGGCCGGGACGAGTCTAATCTTACACGTATCCGGGCTTTTCCCAATTCTGCATCAGCAGGAACTTGAAAAGAAGCAGTAAACCCCTTATCTCTCATACTTAAAGAGGACTGATCTTGACTAACAAAGACACCGTCACGATCCCAATCTGTATAAATAGTAACAAATTGTCCGGAGATAGATACATTTTCCTCAATAATTAAATCGAACTGGCGTTCTTTCTCCACCAAAGTAGTAGCTTTAGAAACAATTATAAAATGCCGGTCAGGCGTAGAGGCAACAGTATAGCCTAAAGGATAACGAACAGCATCTCCGGATGTAATAGCAGAAACGATATATGCACTCCCGGCCTGACCAGAAGGCATTTGATAAATCGGGTTCTTAACATTCATAGAACCCAGCCTGATCATCGTCTCAAAAGGGTTATCTGTTATATACTCTTGAGCTTTCAACCCGGTAAACAGAGTACTCAGAAATAACAAAAAAAACATCAATAAGCTTTTTCTCATTTTCTTATTTTTTATCAAAAGATACTCCTATAAGGCTTCGTCAAACTATATCCTCAAAATTTTATACCTCACTTTTAGGATACACTTTGCTTTTTCCCATAAGGAAGTATCTTTCTGAATGAAAAAACTAAACTTTAAATCTCTTTATTTTTTAATAAACTTAATAGTACGAGCACCGTTATCCATTTTTACTTTGGCTATGTAAGTGCCCACCGGAAGGTTCTGTAAATTTTGTGTTCCCTTTCCTTCATACACCAAAGATCCGGTTATATTATAAACTCTTAATAAAGAACTCTCTGGAGAATATAAAATAGATGTCGTGCTATCAAAGTAAACATTTGCCAATTGGACGTCCTTAATTCCGGTCAACGGTGTAAAGGTTGCATTTATCTCTACATCCTCAGCTATCGTAATCCAATATGCAGCTCCGTTTTCGAGAAATTCCTGTAAACGATCAACTCCATTGATAAAAAGCGCACTTATCTCATAATCAGGTTCTAATACTACTGATATCGTAATAGCCGTATTTTTCTGCAACTCCGTTCCCGAAGGAATTTCTTCTCCATCGGAATCTTGCGTTACTTTCAACTTCCCACCCGTCAATTCGGACGGATATGTAACCGTATAGACCTGCTCATTCATAAATTCCACTGTAATTTCACTGGCTTCAGACAGAGTGAATCCCGAGCCATCTATCGCTACACCGTTCACTTTGATTGCCTTAACTTGATAATTAACATCAGGGGTAGCTTCTACCGTCAACCAAGTCCCCTCCTCTACGCTACTGCCGCTTTCTACTATGGCATCTCCGTTCTTAACAACAAAACTTCCTCCGACTACCGTACCTTCATAGGTTACATTGTAAGCCGGTAACTCGGCCTTATAAAAAACCATCCCGAAGCCTGATGTACTCCCATTTCATACACCGTTACTCCATAAGCTTTCTGTGTATCGCCATTTTGTGAATCCATAGCATTCAGATATGCAGGCTGAGCACTTGCTCCTAAATAATTGAAACAATACTGTTTATCTGCACAATCAGGTTGTCCGGTAGAGCTACTCAACGCCATTACCCACTCCACACCTGTTTCTGTAACGGTAAGAAGAGTGTTAGCTCCCGTATTCGGGCTGATACCGGCCTCGGCAAACACCCGCATTCCCGCACGATTCACAATATAAACTTTATTATCGGCACTTCCTTTTTCAAGACGCCACAAGTATCTATCGTCAAGTTGGGAAACCGGAACTCCTTCATCAAATTTTTCTGTTCTTAATTTTAGACCATCCCAAAGTAAAAAGCGGTTCTGACGGTTTACATCGCTCATATGGGATGACATCATTGTGTACCACACCGGCGCTTCTGCCGTACTTATTTGAGGGTCTACACAACCTTTTACTGGAACCACTGCGGCTTTGACAGAGAAAGATCCGATAAAAAAACTGATCAATACTAATAAGCCAAGTAATAATTGTCTATTCATAAGCTTAGATTTATTTAATTAAACAATAGATTAACTCGTACATCAATTCGATAAATACAATGTAAAACCAATGAAACTATAGTATAGACAATTTATCAAATTAAAAAACGACAACTATATACAAAAATCTCTTATTTTACAATTATTATAAATCATAATACTCTGGCTGTTCGAATAAAATCTTACTTTTTGATAAACTTGATCGTACAAAAACCTTTATCAGTTTCTATTTTTGCAATATAACTACCGGCTAAAAGCTCTACCAGATTTTGTGTTCCCATTCCTTCAAACACGAACGAGCCGGTAATATCATAAACTTTTACTTTTGCCTCCAACGGAACATATAAAACCGAAGTAGAACGGTCAAAGTAAGATATCGGGGTCTTTTCATCCCGAACTCCGTCTAAATATGTAAAGGTTATCGTTATGTTTACATCTTCAGTAACCGTAATCTGATATTTGCCTCCGTTATTTAATAGATCAGAAAGGCAATCTTCATCATTAACAGTAAATGAGCCTACTTCATATCCCGGGTCAGCTATCGGTTCGATTGTTATAACCGTATTCTCTGATAATTCCGTTCCGGAAACGACACTACAATCATCTTCTTCGTTTCTGACATTAAGATACCCTCCGGTTAAACTTTCCGGATAAGTTACTTTATACAAATTTTGATTATGACCCTGAACATATTCCGGCACTTGAGAAGTCGTATTCTGATAATAAGTTACCCAACTCAATTCCTGAATCGTCCCTTTCATCAAATAAGCAGCACAATCGCCTCCCGCACCTTTGCTTTGAAACTCCGTTAAACCGACATCCGAAGAACTGAATTTATAATAATACAACAAGTTTTCGGGAATTCGGGCATATCCTGCTTGAGAAGACTTGATTTGCTCAGGTGTTAAAGCAACATTCCATAGTTGGACATCCTCGATATCTCCGGCAAAATCCATGCATCCGACAAAAAATACAGTCTCATCGGGCAACAGACGGAATCCTTCTCGATTCAATATTTCGGATGCCACTTCTTCTCCATTCTTATACAAAGTTATGGTTTTATTTTCACTGTCTATTACTAAACTTATAAATGCCCATTCTCCGATCGACAGTGCTACATCTGTCGTAACCGTTACATCATCACCGTAGCCGCCATTACCGTAACAACGTGTAAAAAAGCCTAATTTACCATTAGTCAAACGCACGGCAAAAGAACCTGATCCAACATAAAATGCTGACTGTACCGCACCCATTATATCTCCGTTGCTTACCGACGGATTTACCCATACGGACATCGTAAAAGTGCGTATGCGCTCATCTCCGACTTGAGTATCTACCGTATGGTTTCCACATAATTTATCGTCAAACTGGAAGCGATAATGATTATTTCCGTCTGTCTGAGGAATACGGATTGCAGAACCAGCAATAACCGGTATTCTTTCGCTACACTCAGCCGCAATCGTTACAGCTTCTGTCACTGTCATCGTATAAACTCCTTCGTGAAGACTTCCCATCCGATTTTCTCCATTAACCGTAAATGCAGTTAATTCATAGTTTTCATCAGCACTTACCGAAATAGTTATTTCTGTGTCGTGTTCTACACTGCTTCCCGAATCTATTGGCATATCACCTGCCATTACTGAAATTTTTCCATGCGCAGGTTGTTCAAAAGAAACGACAAAATGGGTAACAACTTCACCTCCTTCATTATAAGGAAGTCCTTCCGGCAATACTTCATATAAAGTCGGTATATTCGATTCGTTCCAAATAATTTTAAGCTGAGATATATTATCCAAATCGCTTACATCTACCTCCGTACAATAATCATCCAAAAATCCTTTATCCACCCATTCACCATCTGCCAGGACTTGAATCGACGGCTTATCCGCTGCGGTTGTAAATTGAGTATAATGGTAAATCTTTACCTTTTGGATCAATATATTCTCAGTAAAACGATAAATCAAGTGTCCTGCTTTATCCGACTTATATCCGTTCATCAGCGAACGATCATCCAATACAGATATCGGATTCCCATCTTGATCACTTGCAACCGGCGTAGTTCCTGAGACAGATGCAGAAAACTCAGCAACCTGCAACCAATTATTCAAAGAAACAGAAGTCAACCGCATCCTGACATAACGTCCGTACTTCCCACCGGCATTACAAGAGAACACCGAATTATTAGCTTCTATTTCCGATGCAGTAAAAGTCGACACTTCCGTCCAGCTCTGCCCATCACCGGATATTTCTACCACACCGCTGCCTGTCGGACGATCATTCGAAGTAAATGTCAATGTTATATCGAAAAACGGAAGTGTTCCTCCGTAATCAAGTGTAATATAATCACCGACAGCTTGAGCGCCGTCTTTCCAAAAATAAGTATCGACATCACCATCGATCACATTCGTTACAGAATATGTGCTATAGACACTCATGTTGGTTGTTGCTGTTACAGTCCCCGGAGTCGTCCCGGACACGGACATCGTAAATTCATTTTCCGGAATTTCCTGCACTTTCCCGCTATTATTATGAATCCGAATATATGCCATATCCATAACAGAACCATCCGGTGTAAACACAGTCCATTCCTTACCGTTAATAGAATATTCGAATGCAAACTTCTCCGCCATAGAAACAGGAAGCGTGTTCACCGATACACTTTTTATCGCATTAAAATAAATTCCTACATATTCCCCATCTTTTAAAGAAACTCCGGATAAATTTCCTAAAACGACACTTGATTCTCCTAAGCTTATCTGCGGTCCGTTAAGATTCTTCACATTAGTAATGATAACTATATCTCGCGACCGTTCAGGCAAAACTGGAGCTTTATCTGCAATTTTGCCGATAATCCAGTCTGCAAAAGGCATCATATTGACATCGGAGGGAGTTACCTCATACGATTTTTTTTCTGTCGATGTGCCCGAACCTTCCAATGCAGGGACAAAAAAATCCGGATCGGTATGTATCTTGGCATATTCTTCTTTTGCTACTAAAAAATCAGTCCACTGACTATTCTCCCCTGATTGAAGCAATGTGAGTGATTTTAATATTATATTACTCATCGACTGTAATTTAGCTATCCAATATTTCGTTTCTTTATAAAACAACACATGATCAGAATCACCACTATGCTCCATTGTTCGCAAAAGAACGCACGCATCATAAATTTTTTGCATTTCAGTAACCAATTGACCTGTAACAGAAGGTAATTCCCCGCTTGCAGAATAAGATGATTTAAACGTATCGAATAACGGCTTAAGCTCATCCGTTTCTTTCAATTCTATACCCGATTCAGAATGAATGGCAAAAGTCCGCATAGCGTTCCTCAACTCTTCATCGTCTTTGACCAAACTCCGGATAGAAGCTTCCCAATTAGAAACTTTTTCAAAACGAGCCGGATTCCATGCATAATCAGCGCCTCCGAAAAGAGCGACTTTCGAAGCTTGAGCTTGTCCCATCGGATTAAGCATCAAACCTCTTAAAGAGGGTATCGGCTCAGAATCTTCAATAGTCCAGTGGGCTGTCACTCCACGCATATAAATTCGTTCATCATGATCGTCATTCACCGGATTATTCCACCACATTACCGGATTACGGCCAACACGTCCCGCCATATCGGCACACGAACTGCCTCGAATATTCGAAAAACAATCATATCCTGTAAAGGCAATTACCACATCCGAATCGACGCTTTTCAAAGAATTCAACGAATAAGAGCCGCCATAGTTGAGCGCATAAGCTGTCGGGACAAAAAACAGAGGACAAACCATCTCATCTTTTGTCGCCGAAACGGTATTATATTTTTCTTTCAATTTCTTTTGTACCTGATCTGCCAAATATGCCTGCATATTTCCACTCGGTGTATAAGTAATGTCATCGATAAAAACACCGAAACCTCGAACTCCTAACCCGTAGAGATGATCGAATTTATTCATGATCGCCTCTATCCCGGGATCCATTGCCGATTCACTGGAAAAACTTATGCCGTCCTGCATCGCCGGATGAGCTGCCCAAACAAAATTAACGTTACAGGCTTGTGCCTTAGCAGCTATCGTTCTCAAATCGTCTTGAGTAATCATTCCTTGTTCTTGTTCGGCCTGAGTAAGCGATGTAGGATAATCTCTACGCCAATATCCCAAATGATAAGGATCGGCCTTAGGTCCGTAAACGAAAAGGTTCATTTTATAGCGTTTACAATATTCCAACAAACTCAAACGATTTTCCACAGAGTACGGATAACCGTAAAAACCCTCTACAATACCTCTGTACTCTATATAAGCATAATCTTCGAAAACAACGGTAGTCAACTTATTTTCCTCCATCTGTTCAAACATCTGCTCCAATGTCGCCATACCGTAATAGGCCGATTCTTTATCATTGCCCAAAATAACGATATCTCCAAAAGGATGGTTTTTATTGACCTCCAATATATAAGGATCGAATTTATTACTTCCGTCGGCAAATACCGAACGAGAAACAGATGAAGCCCGATCCGCAGCCTTTCCCGAACCATTCACTCCAAGCCAAATATTGGTTTGAACAGACGAAGCTGTTCCCGCTTCATTGACCGACATGGTAAAACCGGCATTCTCAACTACTTCTCTCAACCGGTCTATTGTCGTCGTATGTATATCGTCTTCAATAATTACATTAAAAACGGGAGATAATTCTACAGTTTGATTTCCCATAGTCATCTTCTGCGGTATAGGATAAACAGTATAAGACTGGCTATACGACCGAAGAACAAACAACAAGAAAATAAATAAAATGAGATGTTTTGTTTTTTTCATAATAAAGAGGTTATTCAATAAAACAACAAAATATTGACAGATTAAAAACCTGTTTTAAATTTTATCCGAGATGAAATAAAAAAGAATTGTAAAAATTCTTTTCATAAAAATCAAACAGTTTTTAAATAAATATTCAAGATCCGGTCTGAATTTTCCGATAAAAATATTATCCTCACCGAATAGCCCGCTATCCTCCTCGCAAAACGATAAAATATCCTCGAAAGATATTCCCAAACCTGACCCAAGTAAAACCCAGACAGGCTTTAAGAGTAAAAATAAAGGGGGAAGACAACCGGGAAATCCGATATCACTCCCCCCTAATAAAACAGAAATTCTAAAACTTATTTTTTAATAAACTTAATCGTACGGATACCATTATCCGTCTTCACTTTAGCAATGTAAGTACCAACAGACAAATTTTGCAAGTTTTGTGTTCCTTGGCCTTCGAATACAGCAGACCCTGTTATGTTATATACTCGCCACATTGCCCCCTCCGGTGCATGCAATATCGAAGTCGTACGGTCGAAATAAACTTCTGTCAATTTAGCCCCGGATATTCCTGTCAACGGCGTAAAAGTCACAGTCAGTTCAACATCCTCTGCTATCGTGATCCAGTATTCTCCACCATTCTCCGACAACTCAGTCAATCGATCTACTCCGTTGACCGTGAAACTTCCGATTTCATAGCCCAATTCAGCTTCCGGAACAATCGTGATAGCCGTATTTTTCTGCAACTCCGTTCCCGAAGGAATTTCTTCTCCGTCGGAATCTTGCGTTACTTTCAACTTCCCACCTGTCAATTCGGTCGGATATGTAACCGTATAGGTCGCACCCTTAAACTCTGCTACAAGTTCCACTGATCCTTCTACCGTAATCGTAAACGTCTTGTTGACTACCGTCTCCAATATGCTTTCTCCATTGTTAGTTAATTTCGATAATCGGGTCGGATCACTGTAAACCAAACTACCCGTCAACTCTGTCCCGTATTCAACCAATGCTCCGCTCGAAAGACTGCTGCTACCGTTCTTCAACACCAATTGTCCGTCTCCCGTACTCGTGAACGTAACCGAATATTTTTTCTTCGTGAAGACCGCAGACACTGTTATATTTTCCTGAACATTGCTTAGCGTCAGCTTTCCGGATTCTAAAGACTCTTTCTTTTCGTCTCCGTTGACCAACAGAGATGATAACTCGTAATGTTCATTCGCCAATACCGTCAGTACGACATCGCTACCTCTATCAAACTCGCCTTCATTGTCCAACGGCATCTCTCCTATACTTGCCGACACAGTTCCGCCTTCAACCGGTGAATATCTGTAAACCAGCTTATTCGTAAATTCTACTGTAATTTCACTGGCTTCAGACAAATTGAAACCTTGACCGTCTATCGTTACTCCGTTTACTTTGATCGCCTTAACCAAATAGTTCTCTTCCGGAGTAGCTTCTATCGTCAGCCAAGTTCCTTCATCTACGCTACTGCCGCTTTCTACTATGGCATCTCCATTCTTAACAACAAAACTTCCGCCTTCGGATGTCCCTGTATAAGTAACTATATGCTGAGCTTTAACATGTCCTTGAACATATTCAGGTACTTGAGGTGTATAAACATACATTTCTACAGCATAACCAAAATCAGGATCTTGAGTCCATTTTACAGTGCCATAAGCTAATTCGGCAACACATTCACCTCCAGTACCTTTATTAGGGAACTGTGTTATATCAACATCTGCCGAATTAAATTTATAATAATACAACAGATCTTCAGGTGCTTGAGTATAGCCTGCCCGGGAAGCTTTAATTTGCTCCGGAGTTAAAGCTCCTTTCCATAATTGAATATCTTCGATATCTCCTGTAAAATCCATATTTCCGACAAAGAAACAAGACTTATCCGGCAACATTCCGAAACCATCCCGCTTAAAATTTTGCTGAGTAACCAACTCACCATCTTTATACAATGCGATTGTCTTGTTTTCATCATCGATAACTGCAGTAATAAATGCCCACTCTCCTATTGGCAAAGCAACTCCTGTCTTCACATTTATATCATCTCCAAAGTTACTAGGTAATGTCACACAACGAGAGAACAATTCAAGATTTCCATTTCTCAAACGAACCCCGAAAGATCCACTTTCTACATAATATTTAGACTGTACCAAACCTAAGATATCCCCTGTTGTACCTGCAGTTTTCACCCATGCAGACATAGTGAAAGTGCGAATACGCTGATCATTATCCGTACTACCATTTGTATGACTTCCTAACAACTGATCATCGAATCGGAACATATAATGGTTATTTCCAGACTTTTCAGGTATATGAATTGCAGAACTAGCTACAACCGGAGTACTCTGTTTACTGAATGTAGCAACCACAGTCAAGTCTTCAGATAGAGCCGGTAATGTCAAAGTATTACCGACAACTTCACCTGCTTTTTCTTCTTTATTTACCAATAAAGAAGTCAATTTATAATTTTCCTCAGGAACTACTGTCAATACAATTACCGATCCATCATCAAAACGCGCATTCGGAAGAAGCGGAACATTTTCTATAGCAGCTGTTACACTTCCGCCAGCAACAGTATTATATGTATAAAGATTTCCTTCTGGAGTTACATCTCCTTCTGTAATATTCAGCATAATATCATATGCACAACCTTTATTGATACCAGCACAAGCTCCATGTTCAGTATCCGCACCATCATTACCCCGTATATGCCAAGCATCCACATATCTAATTCTTACACAAACCTGACCGATAGCAGCATCTTGAGGCACGGTAAATGATTGCAATATATTTTTCACATCCAAATTACGACCTGATTCGGTAGGAATTCCTGAAGCCATTCCCGCATCCTTTCCGATCATCGGTAATACTTCGTCTTCACCATCAAAGACTCCGTCACCGTTCCAATCGACGAAAATCTCTGCATGACAACAAGTAATCTGCGGTTTTTCTTGTTCACTATTAGCTCCTACATAGTTTATGGTAAACGTAGAACCTCTCTGCACAGTCAGAACCTGATCTAATTTTACATACGGCTGATCAGACGGTAAATCCGAATTTGCTGTATAATTAATCTCAACACCGTCTTTTGCTCCCGTTGAAGTAATAGCAACCAAATAAACACCTGTATAGGTTGTTCCGACAGGAGTACAATAAGAGGCTGTTTTTTCAACGAATAATGCTTTCACAGTCAAATCAGAAGTTACGTCAGCAATTGTCAGCGACCCATCAGATATTTCATTTTTCTTTTCTACTTCATTTACCAATAAAGAAGATAACTCATAATTCGCATTAGCAGATACTGTTAAAACAATGTCCGATCCTGTCTCAAATTTTTCTCCGGTACTGATAACATTATCTCCCACCATTGCAGTAACAGATCCTCCATTGACTGTTGTATAAGTATAGGTAAACTGCTGAACAGGAATAATATGTCCTTCAACTAATGTAGAAGCAACCGTTGAAAAAGTATCATAATACTTTCCTTCCCAAGCTGCAGAGCCACTCCTTTTCGGTCCGCTGACCAATTTTGCAGGAAGATTCTCAACAGAACCTTGATTTTGATACTCATTATCGACATTATCGACAAATGTATAATACGCTAATAAACCTTCAGCAGAAGATGGATCGACACTAACCATTGAAGCTTTTATTTCTTCAGGAGTCAAAGCTTTATTCCAAAGTTGAACCATATCCAAATCTCCGGCAAAAACCTTATCCGTATCACTCTCTCCTCCAACAAACATTATACACGCATCAGGTAAGAGTCCAAGACCACCTTCCGCATCCACAGTTTCTTGCTGTATTTGAACTCCATCTTTATACAAAGTCAACGTTTTATTCACAGCATCCGACACAATAGAAATAAACGTCCAAACTCCTGTTTCTAAAGAAACTGAAGATGGCGTATTTACCGCTGTTGCAAATTTATCTCCACCATTCGGATAATAACCACGAGCATAAAGACCGAGTTTTCCATCTGTAAGCCTTACAGAAAAAGATCCGCTATTTTGATAACGATTATCCTGTAAATGCCCCATTATATCTCCATTTGTAGTAGAAGCCTTAATCCACACTGACATCGTAAACGTTTTCGTTCGAGAATCTACAGTAGCATCACCTACAGTATGCGTTCCCAACGCACTATCCGAAAAACGGAATTGGAAATAATTTGACCCTGACTTGCCTGGAATGTTGATCGCAGTATTATTTCCCTGAGCAATCCCCGGAACAAAATACCCCGTCAACGCAAAAAGGCTAAGAAAGAAAAAAAAGTTTAGTTTTTTCATTTCAAACAAATTTAAGTTAGACATTGATATATTGATTTATTAATCAAGTAGTCTTAATCTTTAGGCAAACTTCGACCTCTCTTACTCACTATTATCTCAACGCTCTTATTTAAAAGAAACATATTACAAGAAAAGGAACAAACTTTTATTCCTACTACTTTATAAACAATAGAATTGTATAGTTTATCAATATCAAAAGATTTAGTAAAATAGAGGCTGGTAAAACTTATCGACACCCTAAAATACCCTGCCAAAGCGCAAGTAGACAATATAAGGAACGAAAAAATACAATATTCAGAAAATTCTTCTATCATGGTTAAAATATTCAAGGTTAGTGAGAAATTAATTTCTCTTTTGTATATATAGACAAACAAACAGACATAAAAACGTCACCTTTTTTTGTTTTTTTTACCAAAAACTAATTTTTTATTTAGAGGCTATCTAAATTTCGCTTGGATAAAGTTCGAGAGAAATCCACATAAATAATCAGTTTCCCTCTCGAGAAGGAAACTATACAGATACCAAACAATGTTACAAATCAAAAAAAATGCAAAATGACCTGATAATATTTCCTTATTGGAAAACTCAGACTGGTTATAAACATAAAAAAAATAGCTCCGAAGAGCTATTCTCATAAAATAGGATTAATCCAAAACTTTGATCTTTATACTTTTGAAAGACACGGCATCTCCATGATCTTGCAAAAGAATATGTCCCTCTTTCAGATTTCCGAAATCAGGCCAGTTCTTATACTTGCTATAAGCAACCAAAGCGTTCCACATCTGGTTATTTCTTTCATAATCGACTATTTTCTTCCCATTAAGCCAATGTTCCACTTTATCACCATTCACAACGATCATTGCAGTATTATAAGTTCCCTTTTGAAAATTAGCCTCACTAATCTTATACGGAGGAATCAAATCGTACAAAGAACCGAGTTTACGGTTTCCTTTCACACCCAGCTTCGCATCCGGATGATTTTTATCGTCAAGAATCTGGAACTCGCAACCGATCGCCGATCCGGCACCTTTATTTAAATCCGGATCGACAAAGTATTTTATCCCGCTATTTGCTCCAGTCGTTATTTTAAAATCCACCTTTAATATAAAATTTTTATACTTATCTTTTGTGATAATATCTCCACCGTTAGCAGACTCTTTACCTTCACTTTTGACAACTTTAAGCTCTCCGTCTTCTATTGTCCATCCCTTTTTCGGGAAACCGGTCTCTTTAGCACTTCTCCAACCATCGGTCGTCTTACCGTCCCACAATAATTTCCAACCTTCTCTCTTTTCTCTGTCGGATAAAGTATTCGGGATCAAATTTATTTCGGGCACTGCCATATTCTCAGGAGTTCTGTTCTTTTCAAGATCGGTAGTACAAATGCGGATATTCCTCCAAGCGACAGTTTTCCCATCCTCATTTTTACCGACTTCATGCACTTGTAAAGCGATAAAACCCGAAGGGGTTACATCGTCTATTATATTAGCGCATTCAATTCCATTCACCCAAGTGCGAATAGAATTACCTATAGCTTCGATACGCCCTCTATTCCACTCATTGCTCTTAAAAGCTTTTCTCGCCGGAGGATTAGCCGTAAGCCGATATATCCAAGCTCGACGGGCCTCATCGTAAATTCCTCCACTCCAAGCTCTCGGTGACGAATCTATTTCATACTGATAACCATGTACTCTCCCGTTCTGATACTCTTTGAGGCTTTCGCTTCTGAACTGAACACCGGAATTCAAACCTGATTCGATTTTAAATTCGAATTCTAAAATAAAATCGCCATAGTACTTTTTCGTAGCTAAGAAAGTATTCGGAGTGCCTGATTTCGAAATACCGACAATAGTCCCGTCTTGTACTTTAAATTCGGCATCTCCATTCAGTTTTTTCCAATTTTTCAAATTTTTCCCGTTAAATAAAGACTCCCATTGCGTATCTTGTGCCGATAACCCCAATGTCATGCAAACCAATAAAGACAATATTATTGTTTTTTTCATATTTTCTATTTTTTAATTGTTTCGATATATTACATCATATTTTATAAAACTCTTCCCATCCCTTGCGGGGTGGTTCTCCGACCAACAAAGCATTAGCAAAAGGATTATTCGTTATCTCTTTAGTCTTCCGGTCAAATAACAATTTCGTATTCATCCGCTGAGCCATAACCCCTAACGAAAACATCTGATTCAAAGGTCCGAATATTTCAAAAGGAGATCTAGCCTTCTCTTTACCCATACAAGCTAACAGAAAATTTTCATGATGATTAGACGTACTTTTAGGAACTTCAGGTAATTTCGAAGACAAGGCTTTTGCTTTCTCTTCAGGAATAATATGCAACGGACTACTATGTGTTCCTCCTTTAAAGATCAAATCTTTACTATAAATTATTTTACCCGGATTCAGCTTTGCAGGCTGTATTTTACCTCCGGCTACAAGCGGAATATTAGGATCGAGTTCCGAAACACCGTAACCTTCGGGAACCGGAGGTATATTATTCACACCGTCATACCACGTAACATCTACCGGAGGCATACTCCCCCGTTTCGGAAAACGAAACTTAATGGTCGATGCCATCGGGAAAAAGTAGTCATTATGCCCCTCCAACTTAATCGGATCGATCTCATAGGGAAGCCCCAAGTCTAAAAACTTATGGGCAGTATCCAAAATATGAGCTCCCCAATCACCCAATGCTCCCATTCCGAAATCATACCAGCACCTCCAGTTTCCATTATGATACTTCGAGTTGAAATCATGATGCCGAACGGTCATCAGCCAAGTATCCCAATCCATTCCGGAAGGGATAGTTTCGGCAGGAGGATATTGCTTAATATCGGGATTCCACGGGTGCCACCGCCGAGCACCGTTCATGTGAGCGGTTATCTCGGTGACATCTTTTATTATCCCGGCTTCTTTCCAAGCCTTGAATTGAAAATAATTTTCGCCTGAATGTCCTTGATTACCGACTTGAGTCACCACTTTCGCATACTTCTGTGCAGCCCGCATCATAAGCTCCGCTTCATAAAACGTACGTGCCATAGGTTTCTCTACATAAACATGTTTTCCCAAAGCCATAGCCATCATACAGATGGGGAAATGAGAATGGTCGGGAGTCCCTACGGATACAGCATCGATATCACCTCCCATTTTGTCGAACATTTCTCTGAAATCTCTGAATAAACGTGCTTTGGGAAATTCTGCGATAGTCTTGCGGCAACCTTTAGAATCCAAGTCTACATCGCACAAAGCAACGATGTTCGCCAACCCGGTTTTATTAAACTCCCGAAGAATTTCTCCCCCTCGATTACTGATACCGACACAGGCAAGATTTACTTTGTCATTCGTCCCGAATACCTGCTTAGCAGAGCTTTCGCTCCGTGCAGACAAGTTCGGGAACATACCTCCCAATACTAAACCCGATGTCGCCAATCCCGCTTTTTTCAAAAAATCACGGCGTGATACTGCATTTTTCATTGTTTGAAATTTATAGGTATAATGATTAATTATTTTCTATATATAATTCTTCACACACAAGACTGCATAATCAATCTTGCTTATCACCAACCCAATACCAAAATATCACAACACTAAAAAAGGGAAATAATTCGTACCGTATAAAAATAGATAGTATAGAAATCTATAATATGCGTGTGTGTGTTCGCATTAGAGATTATTTCTCTTAGTTCACCTTCTTCATCTATTCAACAAATCTATAAAATATTTTTGAAATCCCCAATAATTCGGACAAAATTTCACACAAACTATAAATATATTTTCGCAAACAGAAACAAAAAAACACTCCCGGGAATTATTCCCATACGCCCCGGGAGTTCTACACACTACACATACTACACAAAATGTTTTTTCATAGAAAAGATAGATCGTAGTATCCTGAATTATCAACGTATATTTATTTCATCGACAAACATATAAGCACCTTCTTTAGGTACTTGATGAGCTTTATAACGAATATAACGAGCCTTTGCATATCCGTTATAACCGAAATTCCGGATCATCATGCCCTCCGTATCACGTCCGACCGGATTATCGATACGGTTCAGACGAAAATACTCTTTTCCGTCATCAGAAATCCATATTTCGGTCCATTCGGGAAACCAAATCCAAGGACCGGGCTGTTGCATGAAATTAACTTCGACAGTATGAATATCGGTAATTTTACCTAAATCTATAATACAATCCATATCTCCGGAGAAACCTTGCCATTTGCCGTCTCCATAACTGTTTCCTCCTGTATGACCATCGGTTAGCGTATATTCACAAGCAGCTTTATAATGGTCGCTATAAGGCAACTTATAAGTCACTTTCGCACCGATTCCTTTATGATAATAAACTTTATATTTTTGTGAACGGGTCAACTGCTTCCCCCTCCCGAAAAGCGCAACGGTTATCTCGGCCGAATCTTTTACAGAAACAGGAACAGAATATAATGTCGATTGCAACGTCGGTTCTGATCCGTCGAGTGTATAACGAATTTCGGACGGGATACGGTCACATTCGAAAGAAACACGTATTTCACGTTTCAAAGTATCTACAATCTGAGACATGACTACTCCATTGGCAATAGGATGAGCATTTATCCCCTTGTCCCACAACCACGCAACATGTCTATTGGCCGCCAGACGGAAACGCGTCCACGATTTATTTTCGAGATTACTCCAAGCTACCTCGGAAAGTGCGAGCAAACGAGGATAAAGCATATATTCGACATGTTTTTGCGTAGAGATATATTCTACCCAAAGATTGGCCTGTACACCCAATATGCGCTTGCTCTCCTCTAAAGTTAAAGAATCGGGCACAGGATTATAAGAATACACTTTCTTTAAAGGCAAATATCCGCCGATAGCTTCCGGTTCTCCCGACGGATTATCCTGATACGTATCGAAATAGCAATATTCTCCGGGGGTCATGATCGCATCGTGCCCCATTCTCACGGCCTGAATACCACCCTTTTCACCACGCCAAGACATAACCGTCGCATTCGGAGAAAGTCCGCCGTCCAAAATCTCATCCCATCCTAACAACTCGCGGCCTTTGCTATTAAGATACTTTTCTATACGATGCACCAGATAACTCTGTAATTCATCGACAGACTTCAGTCCCTCATCTTTCATTCTTTGCTGACATTTAGGGCATTTCTTCCAAGCTTCCTTGTTCGCCTCATCCCCTCCTATATGAATATATTTCGAAGGAAAAAGTGAAATAACTTCATCCAATACGGTTTCAAGAAATTCGAAAGTATTTTCATTTCCGATACAAAACTCCCCGTTCTTATAAGGCTCACCCGAACAAGACAACTCGGGATAAACTGCCAAAACCTCTTCACTATGTCCCGGCATTTCGATCTCGGGTATTACCGTAATGTGTTTCGATCGAGCATATTCCAATACATCTTTTATATCCTCACGAGTGTAAAAGCCGCCATAAGCTCCGGGAATATCCTGCCGACAATA
>UMBG01010718.1_pt1 | contig 20893 bp, 20 predicted proteins | sample 1963931 | NCBI WGS metagenome assembly UMBG01 (sample SAMEA4835938, study PRJEB28245) | human gut metagenome | biome: gut microbiome; material: fecal sample | place: Denmark | collected 2008 | reverse complement strand
GGGGGGGTATAATATGAATAACAAGAAGCCTTTAAAAAAATTAATAAGTACCTATCATTATTGAAAGCAAACAGTTTGTTTTTAAATTTGTTATGTAATATTAATTAGATTAAGGTTAACTTGTGAGAAAGGAGAGTGGAAAGAATGGGGAAGTTTTTAAAAAACGTTTGTAGTTTGTTTGTCTGTGCATTTCTAGTTGTACCATTTGCTAATGTTAGTGCTGAGAATGTAAAAGAAGTTGCAACTTATGAAGATCTAGTTGCTGCTTTAAATGAAGGAGGTACTGTAACTTTAAAAAATGACATTGAAGTTACTGCACCAATAATAACTAACAAAGATGTAACACTTAATGGTGCCGGCTTTGAATTGAAGGCAACCTATACTGGTACTTCTGGAAACCAAACAATTATTACATCTGGAAGCGGTACTTTAACTTTAAAGAACATCAAATTAATTGATTCACCAAAATATGGTGTTCAAGCCTACAAAGGTGGAAACGTTGTGTTAGACGATGTTACTGTCAACAATAATTCTGAAAAGTATGGTGCTGTATTAATTAATGGTGGAACTGTTACAGTAAAAAGTTTAACTATGGCTAACAATAGCTATGGTATCGAATTTGCTGTTGGCGTAAATGTTACGGGCACTCCAGCATTAATCATGGATGGAGAAATCAAAGGTAACCAAAAAGATCCGATTTATGTAGATGTAGATCAAGTAAAAGAATTAAACGTTACAAACACTGAAACTTCAAAACAAAAAATATCTTTAAAAGATAATACAATTGTTTTAACTGACGGGGAAAAAGTTGTAGCAACTTCAAATACCCTTCCTAATGGAACAGTTGTAGACGTTGACGGAACTAAAATGGAAGCTGCTGAACCTACAGTAACTCCAGGAAATCCTGATACTGATAAAGATAATAACCAAACAACTACAAAAGATGAAATTAAAAACCCTAACACTTCAGATAATATTCTATTTATTATTGGAACATTAGCTGTTAGTGCTTTAGGTATTATTATTTCTAAAAAACAGTTAGCTAGAAACTAACAATAAAAAAGACTATTACAAGATAATAGTCTTTTTATATGCAAACATTAATCATGTAATATTATTTTCTAATAATTAAAGTATTTATAGAAAAAAACAACTGCTGCCACACAATTATTGATTAAAAAGTATGTTTTTTTTAATAAAAAAATGTGCAGCACAAAAATAAATTGACTTTTTTGTTATTATAGTATATCATGTAATAAATATAGGAGGTAATAAAAGTGGGAATTAAAATTAGTGAACAATTAAAAAGAGATTCAATTACTGATCCGACAAAAGAGTCAAAGCCAGTTTCTCTTTTAAATTTGTGCAAAGCAATTGAAAGCGGAAATTTAACATTGCCAATCTTTCAAACATCAATTAGATGGAATATAGATAAATGTATAAGTCTGTTAAATTTTCAATTGAGCGGTAAAGCAGCTGTTTCGCCAATATCAATTAATATTATTAATAAAAAAGAAATTGGCGTACCACAAGTAACATTTATTGATCGTAGACTAATTAGCACAGATGAAATCCAAGGGAAGGAGTCAGTTAATGATGGTCAGCAGAGATTAACTTGTAATTACATGGTTTATACAAACAACGAAAAAATGAAAAATGTTGTTTTAGATATTTCAAAGGGCAAATTTTTATTAAATAGTGGAAATGTCAAAAAAAATCAGATACCAGCCGGAATTTTATATAACAAAAGTGATGAAGTTTTTAGTAATTATTTACAAGACCACAAAAGTCTTCAGCCGTTTGAAGTTCAAAATCTTTTAACTAAGATAAGAACTAAATTCATGGGGTATTATTATACTGTAAATTATGCTAAAGATTTGACAGAAAGCGAGCAACAAGAATGGTTTATGGTTTTAAATTTAGCTGGTAGTACTATTCCTGAAACCCAGGTTAGATTAACTGAAATGTTAATAAAAGGCGTTGATTATTATCAAGAGTACTCTAATAAATTTTTAGAAAGGTTAAATGCTGAGGGATTATCTAATTTAATAATAGTTAAAGCGACCGAAATTTCTATTCCATTGGCTTGTTTAAATCCAGCTTATGAAGTATTAATAAAAAAAGAACATGCTACAAATTTTAGCCCTATTCCGTCAGATGCTAAAGCAAGTGCTATAAGCAAATTGGAAGCATCTGAAATTAGAACGATTTTTTCTATCACTTTAGATGCTATGGAAAATGCGCTATCATTCATTAAAAATAACAATTTACCAGAGCCTGATAGAATAGATAAGATTACGTATTTAATAGGAGTCTTTGCCTATCTTGGGACTTCAAATTTAAATAGTACTCAAAATGATTATTTAGTAAATTGGTATTATAATACCGATTTTACTAATAAAGATAATAGTGAAAAACGTAGAATGTTTGAAAAGTTAATCTCTGTAAAGTCATTATAACCATGTTATATTTCAACAAATTTATAATTAATTTGTTGATTTTTTTAATCTAAAAACGAAAGTAATTTACTTTCGCTTAAAAATAATTTCAATAGTATCAAACTTTTCTAATTTTTTCAAGGCTTGTTCTATTCTATTTTTACACCCTTCATAATATGGTTTATTAATTAGTTTACCAACATACTCATTTACTATATCAATATTTTTTTCGTTACCAGTCTTAGTAAATTCGTTAATATAGATATATATAAGTTCTTCTAAGGCCTCATCAACACCGTGAATAGCCGCGCTTTCAAACATCTTAATAGCTTTTAAACTATCTGCTTCCAAACCAATAGAATAATTCCCATTTAAATAAAAATATTTTGCTAAGTTAAACAAAGCCCAATATTCTAGTGTTGCTTCTGGAACATTCAAAGCTAGCTGATAATAATGAAAGGCTTTACTCATATCTTGAAAGGTTCCAATTCCTTTTCTATAAAATTCTCCCACCTTATTACAAGCCCAGCTTTCCTCTAGTTCAGCGCTCTTTAAATAATAATCAAATGCTTTTTCAAAGTTTTTTCTTTCTTCATATATTTTACCTAAATTATTATAAGCATAAACGTAATCAACTAAGGAAGCTTTTTCAAAATAAGTTATCGCCATTTTCTCATCAATTTTGTGTCCAGGAATGTAGCCATTTAAATAAAATAATCCCATTGTATTTATTGCAGCTACACTTCCTAAAGTTTCTGCTTTTTTTAAATACTCAAAAGCAACTTTAAAATCTTCCTTAGTTTTTTTACCAAGCTGTCCATATAAAAACATTTGCGCAATTAACCAATTAGCTCTAGGATGATTTTTAGAAGCCGCTATTTTTAAATATTCAAAAGCCTTAATATATCTTGGCTGTCCAATCATTTCACCTTTATATTCCATTTCACCTAATTCAAAACAAGCATAAGGATTTTCTTCTAAAGCTAATTTTTTAATAGAATAAAAATAATTCACGCCATCTTTTAGTTGTAGTTTTAAAAATTTTTCTAACTCGTTTATAGATATATCAGTATTATTGAGCAAGTTTTCAATTATTTCTTTATTAGCTGCTTCAATATATATTGGTTGCTTTTTTTCTAATACGATAAAAAATAAAATATCACTAATAACTATGATAAGCTCGTCATTTTCTATATTTTTATATAGATTTTTTGTAAATTCTTTTGAAACCTCGGTATCATTTTTTGCCAAATTATATAAGGATAAAGCTAGTTTCTTAAGCAATTTTCCTTTACTAATATCACGATTATTAAAGTTCCCTTCTAAAATAAATCCAATATTAAATATAACCTTGCTTAATATTAAATGATCATTTTCGTAGGCTATCTTGTATTTAAGATACTGTTCTTTAAATCTCTGCCCAATTTCACGGCAGCCAATACAATAATTGTTAATAGCCGAATCACTAACTGTATCATCTTCAAAGATTGCATAAAAAATTTCAGGTTGGCTAGCAAAGCTCTTATTCACTGATATTTCTTTCACTAATCTGCAAAAATTTCCAAGCGATAAATGTTTATCATTATTGTTCATTTTAATAAAAGTTTGTTGCATATTCTTCACCTGTTAATATTATATCATATTTCGTGGATATTTTGTGGACTATAAAATAAATCGTGGATTACCCAAGATGGTAAAACATTGCATTAACTACTATACTGTATTAGGAGGGAAAAATAAAATGAAAAAACTGTGGAAAAATTACAAAGGAACAATTATCCTTTTATTAGCAATTATCATTGGCGCGATTATGGGACTTATATTTAAAGAGGACGCCAATGTTGTTAAACCATTCGGAACAATTTTTATAAATCTCATGTTAGTCATCGTTATTCCTTTAGTCTTTTTAACTATTTCAACGTCGATAGCTAAAATGAAATCACCAAAAAGATTAGGGAAAATTATGGCAAGCATTGTTGGCGTATTTATATTTACTTCGTTAATTGCTGTCATCATTGGTGTTGTCACCACTTTTCCGGCAAAATTGGTAGAACCAGAAAATGGCAAGGCAATTTTAGAATCAATGGAAACAGCTAGCAGTGTAGATACTGAAGAGCTTAATTTCTTAGAGCGAACTGCTGAAACTTTAACCGTTGATGATTTTACTAAATTGTTTACTAAAGATAATTTAATCGCCATAATTATCTTTTCGATGCTTTTTGGTGGTGCAATGCGTATGGCTAAGGATAAAGCTAAGCCACTATTAAATGTTTTGGTTTCAGCCAATGAAGTCATTATGAAATTTATTAAACTAATTATGTATTATGCACCTATTGGACTTGGTTGCTATTTTGCATCATTAGTTGGAACTTTTGGTTCATCAATTGCCATAGGCTATGCTAAAACATTTATTTTATATACAATAGTAGCCGTTCTATTTTTCTTTATTGTATATACCTTATATGCCTTTATGGCTGGTGGAAAGAAAGGTGTAAAAGCTTTTTGGAAAAATATAATTCCACCAACACTTACTTCTTTAGCTACCTGTTCCTCAGCTGCGTCAATTCCCGTTAATGTTGAAGCTTCTAAGAAAATTGGAGTATCTGAAGATATTGCTGAAACAATAATTCCATTAGGCACAAGTTTTCATAAAGACGGATCAATTATTGGTAGTGTATTTAAAATCATGTTCCTAGTTTGTTTATTTGGAACTGATATAAGTAGTTTCGAAGGTATTATGCAAGTAGTTTTAGTTGCTTTGGTAGCTAACCTATTAATTACTGCTGTCCCAATTGGTGGGGGAACAATTTCAGAAATGATGATTATTACCATGATGGGCTATCCAGTAGCTGCCTTACCAATTTTAACAATAATTGCTACTATTATCGATCCACCAGCTACAATGCTGAATGTTACTGGTGATACATCATCTTCAATGTTAGCAGCAAGAATCACTGATGGCAAAAAGTGGATGAAAAAAACTGAATAAAAAAGAAAAACTCCGGTAAAGCGGAGTTTTTACATATTACTTAATTTTTCTTTAATTAGTTCAATATGTTTTCTAACAACTTCTGGTGCAGGTCCCCCAAAAGACGTACGTAATTTAACACAATTGATTAAATTGATTGCTTTAAAAATATCTTCATCAAATAAATCTGAGTATTGTTTATATTCATCTAAACTTATCATATCTAAAGTTTTATCATTATCAATTGCGTAAGCTACAATCGTTCCTGTAATTTTATAAGCTTCCCTAAAAGGGAGTCCTTTTTTAACTAGGTAGTCAGCACAATCGGTTGCATTGATAAAGCCCTTTTTAGCTGCATTTTCCATATTTTTAGTTAAAACTTTCATTGTATCTAACATTGGAATAAAAGTATAAATACACATTTTAACATTATCAATACTATCAAAAATAGCTTCTTTATCTTCTTGCATATCCTTGTTGTAAGCTAAAGCTTGAGCCTTCATCATTGTAAGTAATCCAGTTAAATGACCGAATACTCTACCTGATTTACCCCTAATTAACTCAGTAATATCTGGATTTTTCTTTTGTGGCATAATTGATGATCCAGTTGAAAAAGCATCATCCAATTCAATGAACTTGAATTCCCAGCTACACCACATAACAATTTCTTCACTAAATCTTGACATATGAACCATAATAATAGATAAAGCCGAAGCCATTTCAATTGCAAAATCACGATCTGACACTCCATCTAAACTATTATTGCATGGGGCATCAAAACCCAATAATTCACTTGTAAGATGGCGATCAATATTGTGGGTTGTTCCAGCTAAAGCACAGCTTCCTAAAGGGTTAATGTTCATTCTTTTAATAACGTCTTGCATTCTATCAATATCACGCATAAACATTTCCGCATATGCCATTAAATGATGAGCAAAGGTTGTTGGTTGCGCCCTTTGTAAATGAGTATAACTTGGTAAAATAGTTTCTGTATGTAGTTCTGCCTTTTTAACAATTACCTCAGTTAATTCTTTAAGTAAATCGATTATATTATTGCCTTCCTCACGTAAATATAATCTAATATCGAGTGCCACTTGATCGTTACGACTACGCGCTGTATGCAATCTCTTCCCAGTTGCCCCAATTCTGTTTGTAAGTTCACTTTCAATAAACATATGAATATCTTCAGCTTCCATATCAAACTCTAATTTACCATTTTCTAAATCACCCAAAATTTCTTTTAAAGTTGTAATAATTTTTTCACTTTCAGAAATTTCAATAATTCCTTGTTTTCCAAGCATCGTCGCATGTGCGATACTTCCTTCAATATCTTGTTTGTACATTCTTTTATCAAAACTAATTGATGAATTAAAATCATTAGTTTTACTATCTAATTCTTTTTTAAATCTCCCAGCCCATAGTGCCATAAATATTCCTCCTCTTATAATTAAATTATATCATCTTTTGTTATTGAATAACAAATTAAATCTTCTAATTCATGTGTTACTTTATTCATTGCTCTTGATTTTAAAACTGCCTTTTTTTTCATTCCGGCCTTTTCCATTACTCTGCCGCTAGCTAAATTTCCACTTGCATGATAAGCTTCAACTAAATATAAATTGCAATCATTTAATAAAAAGTCAATTACCTTTTTTAGAGCTTCAGTTGCATACCCATTACCTCAAAATTTAGACCCGAAAGAAAATCCAACTTCACAATTTAAATGTTTTTTATAAAGTTTTCCTACGGTAATGTTGCCAATTACGTCTCCGGATGATTTTAATTCTATAATCCAATTATAATACTCATCATCATATTTACTTATAATTTTTTCTATACGATCTTTCGTTTCAGAAATTGTTTTATGCAAATCATAGCTAACAAACTTATTACACTCAGGATCACTAAACCAATTGTGAAAAGCATCAGCAGCATCTTTCATATCAAACCTTCTTAAAATTAATCTTTTGGTTTCAAGCCTAATAGTTCCTAAATTATTAATAAAACACCACTAATCTAAATAATTTCCAATCCCATTTTGCATACTTAAACCATATAGATTAATAAAGCCCCCCGCATCAGCTTGATTATAATCTTCATCTTCATCAAAAGATGCTGTTTTTTCTGAATATAATGAAGTTGGACTTGTTATGCTTTGAACAATAATGTTTCCTTTGTATAGTTTCAATTTCACTTCACCAGTGACATGTTCTGAAGCAGTATCAATGAAAGCTTGTAATGATAGACGCAAAGGACTGTACCATTTAGCTTCATAAAGTAATTCAGCAAATTTAATACCAATCCTTTGCTTATAACGGAATGTATCTTTATCTAAGCAAAGAGTTTCTAAAACATCATGAGCTTTATAAATAATACTTCCTCCTGGAGTTTCGTATACCCCGCGTGATTTCATTCCAACTAAACGGTTTTCCACCATATCAATAATTCCAATACCGTTTTTTCCACCAATTTCATTCAATTGATAAATTATTTCAAGTGGAGTTAGTTTCTTATCATCTAAAGAACATGGAATACCTTTTTCAAAGCCAAGCGTAATATAAGTCGGCTCATCTGGAGCTTTTTCTGGAGTAACGCCCATTTCTAGAATTTTATCATAATCTGGTGTATTTTTAGGATCTTCTAAATCCAAGCCTTCGTGTGATAAATGCCATAGATTTTTATCCTTTGAATAGCTTTCCTCACGACTTGTATTTAATTTAATACCATGAGCCTCAGCATAGTCTAAGGCCTGCCCACGACTCTTAATATTCCAAATACGCCAAGGTGCAATAATATCAATATCTGGATTAAATGCTTTAATTCCAAGCTCAAAACGGACCTGATCATTACCTTTACCAGTACAACCGTGACATATCGCATCAGCGCCTTCCGCTTCCGCAATCTCTACTAACTTTTTAGCAATTAATGGTCTTGAAAACGTCGTTCCAAGTAAGTATACCTTTTCATAAACTGCTCCTGCTTTAATGGCGGGGACGATGTAATCATTAACCAATTCTTCTCTTAAATCTAGAATGTGAAGTTTACTAGCTCCAGATTTTAAAGCTTTTTCTTCTAAACCTACTAGTTCTGAATCTCCTTGACCAACATTTCCTGTTACACAAACAACCTCACATCCACCATAGTTTTCTTTAAGCCATGGTATCATAATTGATGTATCTAACCCTCCTGAGTAAGATAAAATAATTTTATTGTATTTTTTCATTTTTAAAACCTTCCTTTTCTATTTATGTTTTCCTTTTTCTTAAAACTACCGTCTCCGGAAGGTTCTCCTTATTAAGTTTTTCATAATATCACCTCATTTTATTCAATAAAAAAATCTCTAGATTAAAAATCTAGAGACGAAAAGTTCGCGGTACCACCCTAGTTGCCCATTACTAATAGGCCACCTCAGATTGATAACGGAACTACCCGGAATATTATACTTTGCCTTCAATTATACATTTCCAATAATCACTCACAAGTTCTTTTCAGCTACTCTAGATTGTTAGACTTCCACCAACTCTAACTCGCTTTTACCATCGAAATAGCTTACTCTTCTTGGTCATCGCTTTTTTTCATTAACATCAATTCTATTACATTATATTTTTTTTGTCAAGTATTATTTCCTAAAAAAAATAAAAACTTAAAATAAGCGCATAATAATATTAATTGCATTCCCTAAATAAACATGTTAAAATGAATAAAGAAGTAGGGATGTAAAATGGATTTAAGAATTATGTTTTTGTTATTTATAATTTATTCAATTTTAGGTTGGATTATGGAAGTTATTATTGTTTCTTTCCAGCAAAAAAAAGTTACTGACCGTGGATTTTTAATTGGGCCATATTGTCCAATATATGGAACAGGCGCTTTATTAATTACAATTTTTTTAACTAAATATGTTGATGACTTAGTTGCTTTATTTGTTATGTCAAGTATCTTTGGTGCTGTTTTAGAATATTTCACTAGTTATATTATGGAAAAAATATTTAAAACTAGATGGTGGGATTATAGTACACATAAATATAATTTAAATGGCCGTATTAGTTTAACCACAACTTTAGGCTTTGGCGCTTTAGGTGTTATATTAATCCATTTTCTAAATCCGTTTTTTGAAAAGGTTATGGGTTTATTCCCTGATTTAGCTCTAACAATCGTATCAATTGTTTTAGCTGTTATCATATTAACCGATATTATTATATCATTTAATGTAATTTCAAATATCAAACGCGTAGATTTAAGTGATGCCATTGATACAACCGATGAAATTACCGCTAAAGTTAAAGAAATACTTCGTAGTAAATCTTTGCTGAATAAACGTTTAGTAATAGCGTTCCCTAATTTAAAAGTAAAAATACCAGAAAATTTAAAAAAATTAGGCGAAATGGCTAAAAATAATAAAAAGTAAAAAAATACTTTTAATATGTATAAAAAACATATAACTTCTCAAACTACTAATAAGGAGGGAAGTTATGAAAAAAGTTTTATTAGCCTTAGTAGCTATCGTTGTTTTAACCGGATGTGGTACTAATATGGGTAATACTCCAACTAAGAAAGTTGAAGACTATCTTAATAAATATCAAACCCTTGATAATTCTGTTTTAGATGATTTAGATACAACTTTAACATCTGACACCACGCTCACTGATGACGATCGCAAAGATTATCGTGATTTCATGAAAAAACATTATCAAGATATGAAATATGAAATCAAAAACGAAACTATCGATGGAGATAACGCTACAGTTGAAGTGGAAGTAACTGTTAGGGATTACTCAAAAACTATCGCTGATGCCGATACATATAAGAGTGAAAACCAAGATAAGTTTAAAAACGAATCAGGAGCTGACGACGTAGCTAAGTTTAGTAGTTACCGTTTAGAGGAATTAAAGAAAGTAAAAGATACAACAACTTATACTTTGAATTTAACACTTACTAAACAAAATGATGAATGGGTATTAAATCAATTAAGTGATGAAGACTTAAATAAAATTAATGGACTATATGCAGGATAATATAGTCTTTTTATTTTGAAAACCTGAAATAAAACATGTACATAAAACGGCCTGTCTTTTCATACAATTACCTAGGTGATATAAGTGAAAAAAATCTTATTTTTTATAATCATATTGGTTTTGCCCCTAAAAGTATGCGCTTTTAACACAAATGCGCACTCTGCTATTTTAATAGATACTGACTCCCATAGGGTTCTATACGCTAAAGATGCTCATTATGTTCAAAGTGTCGCATCAATATCTAAAATAATGACGGCTGTTGTCGCTATTGAAAATGCTAATTTACAAAAAACAGTGACTGTCGGTGATGAAATTTTAAAAGCTTATGGTTCTGGAATTTATGTAAAACAAGGTGAAAAAATCAAACTAGAGGATTTAGTTTATGGCTTAATGCTAAGAAGTGGAAATGATGCCGCTTTAGTAATTGCTAAGGCTGTCGCTGGTGATACTGAAAAATTTGTTGATTTGATGAACAAAAAGGCTAAAGAGTTAGGTATGAATGATACAACCTTTAATAATCCAAGTGGTCTTGATGAGGAAAAGGGAAACTTTTCATCGGCTTACGATATGTCTTTATTAATGAGTTATGCTATGCAAAATGTTGATTTTAGAAAAATAACTGGTACTAAAAAACATACAGTCAAAACTAATAAAAATGTCTATGTTTGGCACAATAAAAATAAACTCTTAAATCAATATAAATACACCACTGGTGGGAAAACCGGTTTTACTAAAATAGCTAAACGAACTTTAGTTACTTCAGCCTCAAAAGATGGTTTAAACTTAGCTGTTGTTACTTTAAATGATGGCAGTGATTGGGCTGATCATAAAAAGCTGTATGAAGAGGCTTTTAAAAAATATAAATCCTATACATTATTAGATAAAGGTACAATTTCCATTTTAGGTGAAGACTATTATAAGAAAAACCGTCTTTATATTAAAAAAGCTTTAAAGTATCCTCTTTTAGAAGCTGAAACTGAAGCCGTTAGTTTAAAATATGAATTAGAAAAGAAAAGAAAATTTAAAACTGGTGATAAAGTTGGAAAAGTAAATCTTTATATTGGTGATAAAAAAGTAAATAGCGTTAATATATACATTGATAAAAATAAAACTAAAGATAAAAGCTTTTTAAGTAAAATAAAGTCTTGGTTTAATGATTAACAAGCTTTGGATTTTTTTCATTGTCGTTGGTTCCTTATTTTTAATTCTAAATGGCAAAGCCGATGTTCTAAATAGTCAAATTCTCTCTAGTGGTAAAACAACCTTAGATTTAATCATTCAAATCTTTCCGTTACTTGCTATTTGGCTAGGAATTATGAATATTGCCAAACAATCTGGATTACTTGAAAAAGCTTCTAATTTTATATCCCCAGTTTTATCAAAAATTTTCCCTGAAATTCCAAAGGGTCATGAATCACTAGGCTTAATTTCTTCTAATATAATTGCTAATTTATTTGGACTAGGTAATGCGGCGACACCTTTTGGCTTAAAAGCCATGGAATCTTTACAAAAGTTAAATAAAGAAAAAGATACCGCAAGCCGCAGTATGATTACCTTTCTTGTTATTAATACTTGCGGTGTTACGCTTGTTCCGACAACTATTATTTCTTTAAGAATGATGCACGATAGTACTGATCCAACAAGCATTGTTGTTCCCTGTATTATCGTTAGTTTTGTTTCTCTCTTTATTGGCCTTATTATCGACCGAATTTTTGCTAGGAGGTATAAATGAAACTAATTTCTAATTTATTTATTCCCTTACTAGTATTGGTAGTTGTTCTATATGGTGCTAAAAAAAAGGTTAATGTTTATGATAGTTTTGTTGACGGAGCTAAAGAAGGCCTGCCAATGGTCTTAAACATGTTTCCGCCTTTACTAGCTATGATTTTTGGTATTAATATTTTTACTAATAGTGGGTTGATAGATGAGGTCTTTACTTTTTTAAAACCCTTATTTCTTTTAATTCATGTCCCTTTAGAAATATTGCCAATTGCTGTAATGCGTCCGCTCTCTGGGAGCTTTGGTTTGGCCCTTTTAAATGATATGTTTACCACATATGGCGCTGATAACTATTTAAGTATCATGGCATCTATTATTCAAGGTTCTAGTGATACGACCTTATACATTATCACATTATATTTTGGAACAATCGGGATTAAAAAAATAAAATATGCCTTATGGGCTGGACTTTTAGCTGATTTAGCGACCGTAATATTAAGTCTACTAATTGTTCCCTTGTTTTTTTAACGTATTTCCTGTATAATTTTCACTAGGTGAGATGCATGGAAAGATTACAAAAAATTATAGCCAATAGTGGATATTGTTCAAGAAGAAAAGCTGAAGAGCTAATTGCTAAAGGCAAAGTTATCGTCAATGGTGAAAAAATAACTGACTTAGGTGTTAAGGCTAGTCCCAGTGATGCTATTGTTGTTGAAGGGCATACCTTAAAACAAAACGAAAAAGAATATATTCTTTTATATAAACCACGTGGTATTATAACTTCAACAAAAGATGAAAAAGGGCGTAAAACTGTTCTTGATTTAATTAAAAGTGAAAATAGATTATATCCGGTTGGAAGGTTAGATTACGATACTAGTGGTCTTTTATTGCTTACTAATGATGGTGAACTTACTAACTTATTAATTCATCCCAGAAATGAAGTTCAAAAAGTCTACATAGCTAAAATAGATCAAGTAGTAAATCCTGCATTAATTAAAAAATTAACTCAAGGTATTATTATTGATGGTGAAAAAACCAAAGCCGATCGTGCTAAAATAAAGAAAATGGATAAAAGAAAAAAGACAACTATCGTTGAAGTAACTATTCATGAAGGAAAATATCATCAAGTTAAAAAAATGTTTGAAGCTATTGGCTATGAAGTTGAAAGCTTAAAAAGAGAAAAGTTTGCCTTTTTGGATTTATCAGGTTTAAAATCAGGAGAATACCGCCATTTAAACATTAAAGAAGTTAAAACATTATATAGTTTAGTAAAATAATATAAGTAATTAAATTTAATAAAAGTCAACCTTTGACTTTTTTTGTAATCATTTTTTGATTGATTAATTATCGTATAACGGTTTCTCTCTTTCTAAAATCAGATATCACTTTAACAGGTAAAGGAACAAAAACTAACCCTTATAAAATAGTCTAGAAAAAATATTATAAAATGAAAAAACCACCCAAAGGTGGTTTTTATTAAGCCGGTTTTTTACTAACTATTGCTTCATTATTAACTATTATTTCATTATCAACTTTTGCTTTTTTCTTAACTCTTGCTTGTTCATAAGATACAAAGGTTGCTCCATTTATCACTTGAACTTGCTGTTCAAAACTTTTAAAAACACCAACCGATAATCCACGGCATGTTCCATATCTAATTAAATAATTATTCATATAGTCAATTGTACTAGATAACTGTCTGTCTTCAAGAACCATATCTGAAAATTCAGTATCATAGTAACTAGTTTCAACAACTTCGTCACCCACTAACTTTTCATATTTTCTTCCATTAGGCCCTGTTGAAAGCATTACAACTTCGGCTGGATTAAAGCGATAGTTAACCATATCTATTAAATTTATTTCTTTTCCAATTGCTTTTTTAATGCCATAATATTCCTCATGGTCTAACCTTATTACACACACTTCGCCGTGTAAAAAATTATAATCACTATCAAAAGCTGCACTTGATAAGATAAAACTATCAGTATCATCTATCATACTAGCGGTATCAAAATATTTAATACCTGATTTTTCTTGAAAACTAATTTCTGGTTTTATTGTCGAACAGTCGACAAAAACATCTTTATAATTGCTTTCCGATCCCGAGTCTGGGTCCATTAAGCCATTCCTCCTTTAATAAAATATACTATAATTATACCAAAATATGAGGATTTAATCAAATTCACAAAAAAAGACTAAGCTTAGTCTTCAATCTCAATTGCGTCAGTTGGACAAGCCTCTGCTGCATCTTTTACATCATCATTAATTTCATCTTTTTTAACTTCAGCTAAACCTTCATCATCAAAGTCAAAGTTTTCTGGGGCAATTGCTACGCAAGACCCACAACTTATACATAAGTCTTTATTTACTTTTACCATAAAATTCCTCCTTGATTAATTATAAAATAAAAAGCCCATAAAATGCAAGTCCAAGGTTTAAAAAACACCTAAAATGTGATATTATTATTATAGAGGTGGTAGTAATGAAATCGCGCATGGAAAAATACTACGGTAATCAAAGCCGAAATAAACAAAGTTCTCGAAGCAACCGTAATAAAGACCTTTATGGTGAGATTTATACTTATGGTAAATATTCTAACATCGAAGGTATTGCTGAAATAGATAACGCTAATCAAGTGGACATTACCAAAGTAAAAGAACTACTGCAAAATCGTGAGAATTATCAAAAAGAAAGAAAATATCGTCGTATTACAGGTGATTATAAAGAACCCATAGAACCTCCTAAAAAAGTCTCTAGACGTTTTCCAGAATTAGAAGAAAAGAATTATGACATTAGAGATATCTTAAAAGAAGCAAAAGAAAACAAAGAACCTGATGATAAGGAAAGAGTCCTTCGTAACACCCAGTATAATATTTTAAAAAATATTGATTTAAAAAAGGAACTAAAAAAAGAAGATTACTATGAAGAAGATGATGAAGAGGATTTAAAAGATTTAATTCAAACTATCACTAACACAAGCATGTTAAATAAAATAGGGGATGCTGATTTAGCTGCTGATCTTCTTAGCGACTTAAAAGACGATGATACCAAAATTGGTGAAATTAAAAATGTTCGTGAGCTAATTGAAGAGCAAGAAGCTCCAAAGACAAGAAAAGTAAGCCCTAGTGAGCCTACTTATGATCATTCATTCTTTACATCAAGCTTAAAATTAAATAAATCAGACTTTGTTGATGGCGAAGAAAAGAGTAAACCAAAAGTTTTCAATATCATAATAATTACAATATTAATTGTTATTATGATTGTTTCCGCTGCCATCCTTGTGATGAAAATGTTTTAACCTTCGCGGCAATTAAAATAACCAGAGGAATAGCGAAAAACATCACATACATAAAAATCAAAAGTGGACCTTGAAGCACATCATTAGCTTCACCATTACTAACAAAAATAAGGGGATTAATAATTAATAACAGTAAGCAAGCAAATACAATAACAAATTTGTTTGTTTTTTCTTTTAATTTAAAGGTTTCTTTAATTGTTGTGGTAACATAATACATTCCCACTAAAACTAAGACGAAAAATGATATAATCCATTCCATTGAAAGAATTCCTTCGAGTTTTCCAATAAATTCACCAATAGCTACTTTTTTAAGTAGTTGAAATTCTGGATATTCAAATAAAACAGAAAGATTAATTCCATAAACCGTAAGTGTTAAGAATATCGCGTTAACAACCGATAATAGTGCGATAAAATAAATAATAACTGATTTTCTCATCTTATAATTTTCAATTCTGCACTTTGGAATTATTAGAAGGAAAAATAAAGGTAAAACATTGTATGCAATAAAAATTAAAACTCCATGTGCTATAGAACCACCATCAGTCATAAGCATTGGCTTTAAGTTTTCAACATTAACCCCACCACTTACACCAAGCACGATGAAGATAATTGTTAATATAATTCCATAAAACAGGATTAGACTAGTTTTAGAAATAGAATTTAAGCCTTTGAATAAACCATATACTAATGGAATACCAAAAATAATTGAAATAAGAACAGGGGAAGTTTTATAAAGAAACTGCGATGTAATAAAATAAACTAAATCAGAAAATATTACTTGAACAAAAACAAACACCGCAATCATTAAAATAATATTTACAACCTTCCCAAATTTTCCAAAAAGGGCTTCATTAAGTTGAACAATATTCATTTTATTATCATGATTTCTTAAAGCGATAAATAAAGCCGCTGGAATAAAACCTAGAATTATTCCGATAATCCCACTGATCCAAGCATCTTGTCTACAAATAGAAATTAAACTAGTCATTGTAATTCCTACTAGACTTGCTCTCATCAGAAACCAAGCTAAACTATTATACTCTAATGCACTTATTTTTCTCATGAGTTTACCTCCTCAATAGTTCGGTCAAGAGAACCTGTAGATTCAATTTTAAAATTGGCTTTAACCTTTATATTTAACTTTGGAAAATATTTTTCATTCCATTTATCTTCGACTTTTTTCCACTCATTAGGGTATTTTTTATATATTTTATTGCCAAAACCGATAACATCAGCTTTATATTTATGCTGTAAACTATTTAAAGTTTTCTTAAGACAGTCTTCAACCTCTGTACTAAGTTTATTTTCCATATCTTGAAGCGTCTTCAAATTTTCTAAATCGACATTTTGATTTATTTCTGATATAAAGCCGCGAGAAGTAACGTTAATTTCAATTTCATTTGAGCTTTTCAAATTTATTTTAGTTTTTACATTGTCCGAAGTATAAGCTACAAGATCATCATTATATTTAAAATTGTATTTAAATTCATTGATTTTATTTTTTAAAATGTTTATATCTTGACTTTCTGTCTTTGATGCATAGTCTATAAACTTATCGTTATGATAAATAGCTAAAGCGCCTAATCTTAAGTAAGTTTTTGGCTCAGTTGTTTGAATATTTTTTTCTTTGCTTCCATCATCAATATCACCTTTAACCGTGATTGTTGGCAAAATGGCATCATAACCCTTATCTAAAATTTGTCCTATAAATTGACTATAATTAATGTCTGAAGAAAAGGATTGATTCAATTGATTGGCTTTAATAAGCGATGCAATATTTTGTGATGGAAATGACTCTAATGGAGAAACAATTTTTAAAACATCCTTAGCTTCACAATCTTTAGCTTGCAGTATATAAAATTGTTTGCGAGTTTCTGGGTTTCGAAGGATAATATCACTTACTTTTAGGAAACCTTCTTTACCAATTTCCTCAGAAATAATTACTGTTGTAATATGACCATAATATAGTTGTTTTGGGGACTTAACTTCGATTGCTTTAACCGCTTCTGTTAAATTTTTACCAGTGCCAGAATAAACCGTAGTTTGCGCTTCACCTTCCTTACTGCTTGTTTGAGCTTTTTGTGAATTGGCAATTAAATAACTTAATTTATAACCAGATTCATCTTTATCAATTGCGACACCAGTAATGACTGACAAATCATTAAGTTCACGGTAATTTCCACACCCACATAGCATAAGACAAAAAACTAACAATACAAAGATTTTATTTTTCATTTGAACCTCCTTGTTTAGTTACATCTTTAGACCCCATATACTCAGGCCTTTTCATAATTTTAGGAAGTGGGAATCTCAAGATTGAATTCTTTTGTCCATCGAGACTGAACGGACCAAAAGGCGCTAAAAAGCTTGTTCCCAATGTTTCTAATGAAGAAAGTTTCAAAAGGAATATTAAGGTAGCAACAACAAGTCCAATCAATCCGAAGAAAGTCGCCGATATAATGAAAACAAGACGCCATGTTCTAATACCATTGATAAAATCGGCATCATTAAACAATAAGCTGCAAATTGAAGTGAAAGCCACAACAATTACGGCAATTGGCGAAACAATTCCAGCATCAACCGCTGCTTGTCCTAAAACCAAGGCTCCAACTATACTCATTGAGGCTCCCATATTGGCCGGAAGTCTAATATCACTTTCTCTTAAAATTTCAAAAATTGTCATTAATAAAATCACTTCAAATGCCGTTGGGAAAGGCACACCTTCCCGCTGAACTGCCAAAGATATCAGTAGCTTGTCCGGGACGACAGTTTGATCAAATGTCGTAATTGCAATATAAACCGCCGGTGTAAATAAAGTAATGATTAGAGACAAAACTTTTAATAATCGTGTAAAACTCATATTAAATGGTTTTTGAAATTGGTCTTCTGAGGTGTGCATAAAGTCAGTAAAAACACTAGGCAATATCAAAACGAAAGGCGTGTTCTCAACTAGAATAACAATTTTACCATCGAGTAATGATTGACAAGCCAAATCTGGTCTTTCAGTACTTAATATTTGTGGAAAAGACGATTTTTGTTTAATTAAATATTCTCGTATATTTCCACTATCTAAAATTCCGTCAACATTAATCGCTTGTAATTTCTCTTCGATTTTTTTAATATGCTCTTGGTCAACGACGTCACTTAAATAAGCGATGCTAACTCTACTTTTAGTTCGTCTGCCAACTTTTACTTCTTTAAACCACAAATTATTATCTTTAATACGTTTACGCAATAAGCCTAAATTTTTAGAATGACTTTCTGTAAAACTGTCTTTTGGACCACGTAAAATTGGCTCACTAGTAGACTCAGAGACCCCTCTATCAAGATCAGCTCTTGTTTCCATGACAATAGCTTCATCCTTGCCATCGACAACAATAATTGTAAATCCGGCTGACAAAAAGTATGAAAACTCTGTAAAATCCTTAGTTGTTATAACTTGACTGTTAAAAATATTGTTTTTTAAGTTATTATAAATATTATCGAATATTTTTGAAGAATCGCGCGAAACATAATCTACACCTTTAATAATAAAGTCACTAATAGTTTGTGTTGAACTTGAACTTTCCATAAACATAACCCCGACGTTGGTTTTGCCAACTTTAATAAGTCTAGTATTCAAATCACCACTATTACCATATAGTTCTTTAATTTTGTTTAATACGTTTTCCGCATTTTTTTCAATTTCCACCATATAATCACATCTTTCCTAGTGTTATTATGAACCAAACATATCCAAATTATGTTATAATTTCTATAGGAGTGGATATTATGGAAGAAAAAGTTATTTGTCAAAAGCTTGATCATTTTGGTAGAGGAATAGTTTACTTAAATGGAAAAATAACTTTTGTAAGTAATTTATTGCCTAAAGAAGAAGCGTATATTAAAGTAATTAAAAGTAAAAAAAACCAAGCTGAGGCAAAAATAACTAAAATTATAAAGGAAAGTCCCGATAGAATAAAACCCCAATGTCCTTATTTAAATTGTGGTTGTGCTTTAAAACATTTAAAATATGAAAAACAGTTAGAATATAAGGAAGAAAAAGTAAAAGATATTTTAAAACGTTTCGCCCATATTGAGCCACCAATAAATTCCGTAGTTCCTAGTTCTAGTATTAACAATTACCGCAATAAAATAACTTTAAAAGTTGATACTTACGTTGGCTATCATCAAAATCACAGTAATAATATAATTGCAATAAATAAATGTGAACTTGCTAGTGGAAAGACTAATGAAATAATCAAAATTTTAAACGCCTTAAATTTAAATAATGTTAAAGAAATCACCATTAAAGATTTTGATGAAGTTATGTTAATAGCTGATGAAAATTTTGATTTTAAGAGCTTAACCAAATTAGTCTCAAGTATTTATATAAATGAAAAATTAGTATATGGTAAACCATATCTTATAACCAAAATAAATGATTTAAACTTTCAAATATCTAAAAATTCATTTTTTCAGGTTAATAAAAAAACTATGGAGAAGTTATATGAGTTAGCCATTAAATACTGTGGAAAAGATCAAAATAAAAAAGTTTTAGATTTATATTGTGGTACTGGAACCATAACATTGCTTTTAAGTAAATGTTTTAAAGAAGTTTTAGGCGTTGAAATAAATGAAGAGGCTATTAAATGTGCTGAAGAAAACAAAAAACTAAATAATATAAAAAATGTTAAATTTATTTGTGGTGATGTTACTAAAGAAATTAATAAATTAAAAAAATGGAGGGCTGATATTATTGTTGTTGATCCCCCAAGAAGTGGACTATCAAAAGAAGGAATTAGTGATATTTTAAATATTAACCCTGAAACTATAGTTTATATTTCCTGCGATCCAGTTACTTTGGCCAGAGATTTAAATATTTTAAAAGATAAATATATTATTGAAGAAGTTACCCCAGTAGATATGTTTCCTAATACATATCACGTTGAGTGTGTAACAAAACTTAAAAAGAGGCAAATATAATGAATGATTACATATGTAAAATAGCCACTTTATCCGAGATGAATGATAAATGGGATTATGAAATAAAAAGGCATCCAAACGATAATGTTTGGATGACATGGAAAGAAATTTTTATATCCGGTGTTAAACAGGGAACAAGAATTTGTTATTATGGAATTTTAAATAATAAAATAATAACAGAGGGAACCGCTATATTGGACCAAAAAGAAATTCAAAATAGTAATGGGTTAATTGATGATACTACTGCATACTTAACTGCTTTTAGGACGAATAAAGAGTATCAAGGGAATGGATATTTTTCCAAATTATTTAAATTTATAATAAAGGATTTAAAAGAAAGAGGATATAATAAAGTTACAATAGGCGTTGAACCATGTGAAGAAAAAAATATGAAAATATATTTTCATTGGGGTTTTGATCAATTTATTAAAACCGCATATGAAGAATATCCACCAAAAGATAAATATAGTGAACCCGAAAAAATAATAGT